>Ga0118677_10002735_pt1 | contig 34851 bp, 22 predicted proteins | sample AliMusrvi5mmetaG_FD_86154 | JGI IMG/M metagenome (GOLD analysis project Ga0118677, IMG submission 86154)
TCAGCTCAAAGCCAGGACAGCCGAGTTCAAGGAGCGCCATGCTAAGGGAGAAAGCTTGGATTCGTTGTCACCGGAGGCATTTGCAGTCTGCCGCGAGGCAGGGAAGCGTGTACTGGGCATGCGCCACTTTGATGTACAGTTGATCGGAGGCATGGTACTGCACTCCGGGAGAATTGCCGAAATGAAAACCGGGGAAGGCAAGACTTTGGTAGCCACACTTCCCGCGTACCTCAATGCAATTTCTGGCAAGGGGGTCCATGTTGTGACGGTCAACGACTACCTGGCAAAACGCGATTCCGAATGGATGGGGCGTTTGTATGGTTTTCTGGGACTCAGTGTCGGCATCATCGTCCATGGCATTGAGGACGATCAACGCCGCGAGAACTACGCTGCCGATATTACCTACGGCACAAACAACGAATTCGGTTTCGACTATCTGCGTGACAACATGAAGTTTGCACTTGAGGACTATGTACAACGCGGTTTCAACTACGCCATTGTCGACGAAGTCGATTCGATTTTGATCGACGAGGCCAGAACCCCGCTCATCATTTCCGGACCGACAGAAGATTCGACCGACAAGTACTACACCATAGACCGTATCATCCCGAAGCTGGTGATAGGCGAAACTATCGAGGTAGAGGCAAACACCCTCTCTGGCAAGCGAAAACAGTACACCGGCGACTTCACCATCGACGAGAAGGCCAAGAGCGCAAACCTGACTGAGCAGGGCGTCCTTACAGTGGAAAAACTGCTAAAGATTGACAACCTTTACGACCCGCGCAACATCGAGATACTGCATCATGTCAACCAGGCACTGCGTGCTCATGCCATGTACAAGATAGATGTCGATTACGTGGTAAGGGAAGGCGAGGTAATGATCGTCGATGAGTTTACCGGCCGCCTCATGCCGGGCCGCCGCTGGTCAGACGGCCTTCACCAGGCGATCGAGGCCAAGGAAGGCGTCAAGATCGAAAATGAAAACCAGACTCTGGCAACTATCACATTTCAGAACTATTTCCGCATGTACGGCAAGCTTTCCGGAATGACCGGCACCGCCGACACCGAGGCTGAAGAGTTCCACAAGATTTACAAGCTGTACGTAATGGTAATACCCACGAACCGTCCATTGTTGCGTCCGGATTTTCCGGATGTGATCTACAAGACCGAGATGGAAAAATTCAAGGCGGTCATTGAAGATATTAAAGGGCATTATGCCGCGGGTCAGCCCTGCCTGGTAGGCACAATCTCCATTGAAAAATCTGAGACACTTTCGGAACTCCTGAAATTACAGGGTGTCCCCCATCATGTGCTTAACGCCAAACAGCATGAACGCGAAGCAGAAATAGTCGCCCAGGCCGGCCGTAAGGGATCCATAACCATCGCCACCAACATGGCCGGCCGCGGCACCGACATTGTTCTCGGCGGTAACCCGGAAGGTCTCGCAAGAAATGAACTTGGCGGCAGCCCTGAGGCTATAACAAATAATCAAATTGAACAGACCCAGGCTTTTCAGGATCGCAAAAACAAGCTCCTTATCCTGGAAAAAGTGAATATTGAAGCTCCTGAATATACACGGTTGAATAACGAAATTGATTCACTGTCGAAACAGATCGAGGTGCAGGAAAACTCCCTTTACGAGGAGAATCTATCCAGATTCAATCTGTTGGTTGAAAAGTTCGGACCGGTCTGCGCAGCAGAACATGATGAGGTTGTCAAACTGGGCGGGCTTCACATTCTTGGCACCGAGCGCCACGAATCTCGCCGGATTGACAATCAGCTGCGCGGTCGTTCCGGTCGTCAGGGCGATCCCGGCTCTTCCAAGTTTTTCCTCTCTTTGGAGGACGATCTTCTGCGCATTTTCGGTTCAGAGCGGGTTGCTAAGATCATGGATCTGTTGAAGATCGAAGAGGGTGAGGCCATAACCCACGGAATGATTACCAAGTCAATTGAAAATGCCCAGAAAAAGGTCGAAGCGCACAATTTTGACATCCGCAAGCACCTGATCGAATACGATGATGTCATGAACAAGCAGCGTGAGGTGATCTACACACAGCGCCGCGAAATTCTGGCGGGACTTGAAATACGCGAGAGTTTTGTCGAGATGCTGGACGAAACTGTTGAAGAAATTGTATCTACCTTTGCCATTGAAAAGATACCGGCGCACGAATGGGATTGGCACGGTATCGGCGAGATAGTCTACAAATGTTTCAACCTGCAGCTTGACCTGCCACAGGAGTTGCTGAGTCGACTCGTTCCCGCCAATTTCCGTGACACCCTCAAGGAACAGGCTCACGCCATCTTTGAAGCCAGGATCAAGGAGTTTGGTGATGAACTGATCGATTACCTGATCAAGAGAATTATGCTGCAAGCCATCGATACTCACTGGAAAGATCACCTTCTGAATATCGACCATCTGAAAGAAGGCATCGGACTACGAGGCTACGGCCAGAAAGATCCTAAACAGGAGTATAAAAAAGAAGCATATAACCTCTTCATGGAGTTGATCATAAGAATCAGGGAAGAGGTAGTCGAAAGGATCTTCTGGGTTCAGCTCAATCGTGGCGGAGAAGAGGTCGAAGATATGGAAGAAGAGCAGCGGAGTAGAAAACTGGTCTTTAATCTTGCAAACGACGAGGAGCGAACCCAGGAACCGGCCAAAAGTCAGAAGATTGCCGGTCGTAACGATCCCTGTCCCTGCGGAAGCGGTAAAAAATTCAAGAAGTGTTGCGGGAAATAACCATGAATATTAAAGGATTTCAGTTCTCAGCCGTTGAGGCAGCCATAAAAAAACCGGGTCGTAAAGACCTCGCTCTCATCTTCTCTGAAGTGCCGGCTACGGCCTGCGCCGTATTCACGATCAACAGGGTCAAAGCTGCTCCGGTGCTTTTGTCTGAAGAACGAATCAAAAGCGGTGTCGCACAGGCACTTATCGTCAACAGCGGCAATGCCAACGCCTGTACTGGCGATGACGGTCTGATCGCCGCCAGAGAGACGTCGCTCCTGGTTGCTGCCGGACTCGGGATTTCCGATAGGGCTGTTCAGGTCTCCTCCACCGGTGTTATCGGCGTACAGATGCCCATGGACCGAATACGGACGGCAATCCCCGGATTGATAAAGGGGCTTTCTTCCGGCACGCTTGATGATGTCGCACTGGCGATAATGACAACTGATACATTTCCAAAGATGGAAGCACGCAGCGGCTTGGCTGGAAAATCCGGTTACACCGTTGCCGGCATCGCCAAGGGGGCCGGCATGATCATGCCCAACATGGCCACCATGCTCTCATTCGTCATTACCGACGCTGCCTTGGAACCGCTCTTTTTGCAGCAGGCATTCCGACTGGCCGTTGACAGTTCCTTTAACGCAATTACTGTTGATGGCGACATGTCCACAAACGACGCCTGTCTAATACTGGCCAATGGCAAAGCCGGAAATCCTCCTATTGTCGCGGACACCCCTGAAGCCGAAGCGTTTGAGTCGCTACTACATGATGTATTGCTATCGCTGGCCAAACAAATTGTGAGAGATGCGGAAGGGGGCACCAAGTTTGTAGAAGTGCGGGTAAACGGGGCAAAAGAAAATGCCGATGCCAAAAAAATTGCCTTCTCAATCGCTAACTCCAGCCTGGTCAAAACAGCTTTTTTCGGACAGGATGCAAACTGGGGACGCATCTTCGCCGCTGTAGGATATTCCGGCGCCGAGGTGGATCAGTCGAGACTTTCTCTCTGCTTCGATGATGTCTGCATGGCCAGTAAGGGAATCTTCGCCGGTGGGGATGCGGAAGCCCGCGGTACCGAAGTGCTCAAAAAAAAGGAATTCACCGTAACAGTCGACCTCGGACTGGGTGACGGTTCGGCAACTGTCTACACATCCGACCTGTCTCACGAATATGTCAGCATCAACGCCGATTACCGGACTTAACAACAAGTCAGGCAGAGTTATCTACCATTTTAGCCTCCGCATTTGGGGGCTTTTTTCACCTATTGGCCTCATAAAAAACGCGATGAAGAGGTCGATATGCAAAACGCAAGCGAGCGAGGAAGTGAGGCGTACAACATGTACGTTGAACTTCAGAGCGAGTGGCAACACAGCAGATCGGCCCCGCAGTAGTTTTGCAGGAGGCTCTTTTACAAGGACAAAAACAGTGCGCCTTCTTCGCGCTATTCTTATTATTTCTATTATTGTCAATTTTGACGTGTCGTTTGCGGCTGATGATCTGATGATGGACTTCGGGCGGGCGGTCACTATCGACGTGATGCTCGATAACGCCATCCGGCGAGGCCTGATCTCCGGAGGTGTGATTGCTGTCGGCAATCATGAAGGCCTTCTCTACAGTTCATCTCGCGGGCAGATAAATCCAGTTGGGATAACTGTTCCTATTGATGAACGAACCCTCTTTGATATTGCTTCGCTGACCAAGGTAATTGCTACTGCCCCATCAGTAATGAAACTGCTGGAAAACGGCCGTATCACACTGATGGATCCTCTAAGCCGCTGGTTTCCTGAGTTTGAGGGAACCGGGCGTGAAGAGATCACCATCCTCAATCTCCTGACACACACCTCCGGCCTGAATGATGCCGCACTCTCTAAAGTTACCCCTCTTAAGTCGGTAATTCAGAACGCTGCTTCTCAAAAAAACTGGAATCCCTCCGGAGATCGTTTTCGTTATGCAGACATCAACTTCATTCTGCTCGGAGAACTGGTCCGGCGGGTATCCGGACAGCCTCTTGACCGGTTTTCACAGGAACAGATCTTTGCGCCACTTGGAATGACCGATACAATGTTCACCCCTCCGGCAGATATGGCCCGCTCAATCGCCCCCACCATCGGACCGGACAATATGCTGCACACCGGCATCGTGCAGGATGAAAACGCCCGTCTGCTGGCTGGAGTGGCCGGACATTCGGGGCTTTTCAGCACTTCATCCGACCTGTCCCGTTTTGCCGTCATGCTGCTTAACCAGGGAGTTTTTAACAGCAGGCCGTTTTTTAGTCAACGTGTCATGACACAGATGACCGCCCCTTATTTTTACAGTGGCGGAAAGATAGTGCGCGGCCTGGGATGGGACATCTATTCGCCTTTCTCATCACCTCGCGGGACGCACTTCTCTGACATGTCTTTCGGTCATACCGGATTCAGTGGCTCCTCAATCTGGATCGATCCCGAACTTGATCTATTCGTTATCCTTCTGACAGTCCGGCTCGACTACCGCGATATCCGACATTTCAGCATGTTGCGCAGCGACATTTCCACTCTGGCTGTATCCATATTTTCCCACCCTCGAGTGGCTGAAGAAATTTTAAATCAGGAGCAACTGCCATGATCCTGATAAACGGAAATAATGCGTTATCGATAATATTCTACGGCAGATAAATACAGAAAACTACTCGCAATTTACCAAAACTCTAATAACTTGACACCTTTTTGCGCCTGTGCTAGCTTTTTGCGGACTAAATCAACTTCCGTACCCACTCACCAGGGAGGAATCGATGAGCATAAAACTGCTTCTTGCTGACGACAGCATCACCATCCAAAAGGTTATTGGCATCATTTTCGGGGGTGAAGAGTACTCACTTACTATAGTCGATAATGGTAATGATGCTGTTCAAAAAGCGCGCGATCTCTGTCCTGATGTTTTACTTATAGACGCTCTCATGCCTGGAATGAGCGGTTATGAAGTATGTGAGGCCGTACGTGCCACACCGGCCCTATCCGCCAAACCGATTCTCATTCTTACCGGTTCCTTCGAGCCGTTTGACGATGAGAGGGCAAAAAAATGTGGCGCTGACGACTTTCTGGCCAAACCTTTTGAGTCGCAGCAAATTATCAACAAGGTAAAAGAGCTGGCTGAATTGGGCGCCTCCCGTGCTGCGAATGCAGTCGCCGCACCACCGGTCACTTCATCTGAACCTATCGTGCCCATTTTTGTCCAAGCCGCGACAATGGTTGAACCAGCGCCGCCAAAACCGCCTGAAACTTCGCAGACTGCTGCCTCCTCTGATATTAGGGGAGCATTCATTCCTGATCCTGTTGTACATTCAGCGGGAGCATCTGTGGCGCCAGAGTCCGCTGACACCGGATTTTCAGACTCTTTTGAACCCGATGTCTTTACCATAATCAATGATGATTCAGACTTTCAACGTGTTCAACCAGCCGATACTCCTTCCTCACCAGACCGTGATACCGGTACAGAATGGATTCCTGTTGAAGAGCACACTTTCGAGTTTGAGGATGAAGAAATTGCAGATCTTCCTCAGGACGATTTCTCTGGTCAGACAATTCCTGCCCGTAATTCCGGTTTTGATGTAATTGCCTTTGAAGATGAGGCCTCTGCTCAACTGCCCACTGCCTCAACAGAGGCAGCAACTGGAGTATTGAGTGAAGAGCAGCTAAAGGCTGCAATTTCAGCAGCTTCCAAAGAGGTTATAGAGCGAATTGTATGGGAAGTGGTCCCCGATCTGGCAGAGGCCATGATCCGCGAAGCCATCCGCAAGATTAAAGAAGGGGTCTAGTTTACCTTGCTTGCATCACAACCTTGAGGGGATGGCAACATCCCTTTTTTCTTTTGGAGGTATTGAAATGATCAAGAAAGCCATAGCATTAGCTGTCGAGCATGAAGATCTGACAGAGGGTGAGATGATCGAGGTAATGAACCAGATCATGTCCGGCGAATGTACCCCGGCACAAATCGGCGCCTTCGTTACTGCCCTTCGCATGAAGGGCGAAACCATCGAGGAAATCACTGGGGCGGCGCGCGTCATGCGCGAGCGAGTCACCCCGATACGTGTAGGCAAAGGAGTGCTGGACATCGATCGCGATGACATCAACATCGATCGTGAGACCATCCTGGACGTTGTCGGCACCGGCGGCGACGGTACAAACACCTTTAATATTTCCACCACCGTGGCTTTCGTGGTTTCGGCCTGTGGGGTAAAGGTGGCCAAACATGGCAACCGCTCGGTATCTTCGGCCTGCGGCAGCGCTGACGTACTGGAGAAATTGGGCATAAACCTGGACGTTACACCGGAAACGGTAGAACAGTGCATCAACGATATCGGTATTGGTTTTCTCTTTGCACCCGCCCTGCATGGAGCGATGAAACATGCAATAGGCCCGCGGCGTGAGATCGGTATCCGCACCATCTTCAACATCCTGGGGCCACTGACCAACCCGGCCGGGGCCGACTGCCAGGTTATGGGGGTCTATCGCGCAGACCTGGTAGAGAAGCTGGCCGGTGTACTGCACAAACTGGGCTGTAGGCATGGTTTCGTGGTGCATGGCTCGGACGGCATGGACGAGATGACATTGACCGGTGAAACCCTGATAGCCGAGGTCACACATGCGGGGATCAAGATGAGTACGGTCACACCGGAACAGCTTGGATTGTCCCGTTGTGACATGGCAGAGCTAAAGGGGGGCGATGCCGTAGCCAATGCCGTGATTGTAAAAGCGGTACTTGCCGGAGAACCGGGCCCACGGAGAGATATCGTGCTGCTGAACTCCGCCTATGCCCTGGTGGCCGCCGGCAAGGTGAGATTGACTTCCTTCTGATCACCGGGCGCCAGCGAGGTGAAAGGCGTGGACATCTCGCTCATCGCCGAGGTTGCGTCATGCGCAGCCACAAAGTAGGTCAATCCACCGATCGGCACGGCAAAGGTATAGCGGCCATTGGCATCCGTGGTGGTGGACAGGATCACCGAGACGGTATACAGCGTCCCTTCGATATAATACGGGGTGTAGCCCTTAATATCGACGGAAACCACCGCGCCGTTGGCGGCATGCCCATCCTGGGTGATGATGCCGGTCAGCGTGGCCATCTGGGTCGATTGCCCGAGCAATAGATTCACCATCAGCGTGGGGATATTGCCGCGCGCGTGCACGCCGATGAGGGAGGCACTGACCACGCTGTTCGTCGCATAGGCTGCTGACACGGTGGCTGCGACGGTATAAACACCGGCCGGCACGTTGGGGAAGATATAGCCGCCGCGCACGGTCGATTGCGTCTGCGCGAAATAGACGGCGCCGCCATCCGTCCGGTTGATGGTCACCGTCGCATTATAGGCCTGATCGATGATCGCGCTGGTCTGCCCGGGCGGCGGCAGCATGGTAAAGATCGAGCCGCCAATCGAACTCGGTTTCGTCGGGTCTTCCGTCGCATTCCCCAATGATGTTTTCGGGGGAATCCCGCTATTGCCGGTACTGCCACTCGGTCCGCCGACTCCACCGCAGCCGCTGAGCACACTCAGGCAGAGCAGGCCTGTCAACATGGCCAGGGGGAGAAATATCTTGCTGAATTTTTGCATGGTCTTCTACCTCATCTTCTCGGTGCCTGATCAGTCGGATCGGGCTGATCGGTCGGATTTACGGTCGTACGATCCCTTTTACAACCGTCGTTAAAAACGCCACGACAACTGTGAATTCACCTGGTTGGCGGTATAATTCAGGCTCGGGTTCGCTTGATCCACGTAAACCACTCGTCCACCGTCCAGGGTAAGGGTGATACTTTTGCTCACCTGGTAATCCCATCCGAGGCCGACGGATTGTTTATACGATTGGCTCGGATAGCCGCCATTGCTGGTCACATCACCGCTGAGAAAGAGATCCTGGCGGGGGGCGATGTCATAACTCACCTTTCCGCGCAGGCTGCTCAGGGTATTGCCGTTTACGGTGGTGGTCGGCGTGGTATCGAACGGCATCGCCAGCATGCGACGGGTCACGCCTAACGATTGCGCGAGCGCCGTCACGGCGACGGCGGTTTTTCCCCACAGCAGTTGCCCGTCGAGACCGATTTTAAATTTGCCGAAGGGCCCGAGCTCGGAGTTGGCGCCCACCATATTACTGAGCGAATCGCCGGTTCCCCCGATGTAATGCAACTCCTGACGCGTATAGTAGGTTGAGAACGTGAGCAGTTCCGTCGCCTGCCAGTTAATATTGCTATTATAGTTTTTCGTCACGCTGTTGCTGGCGTCGGTGCCGCCTTCCGCGCGGTTTTCCGAGTAACCGAGTCCCACCCCCAGATTTTTCCGCGGACGCCAGTCCGAGTTCAGCGACAGGCTGGTATTGTTTTGCCCGGGGATGGTGGTGCCGTTCAGGCTATCGGCATTCCCGCTGCGATTGGAAGACAGGGCGGTGCTGAACGACAGTTGGCTATTGACACGATAATGCGAAGAGACCTGGATGCTCTGGGCGGCGGAGACATTTTCCCCGCTTGCCAGCTTAGCCGTGGTCTGATTGACCGCCATACTGGAACTGATGTCGAAGTGGTCGTTCGGATGCAACTGCATGCCCAGGGTGGCGCTTTGCGTACCGCCATTATACTCCACGATGCTGCTGGACGGATCGTTGGCGTCCGATTGCTGGCGATTGTTTGTCGAGACGTGGTTCAGTCCGAGCATCGTGGAAAAGATACCGCGTGCCCAGGCCATCGTCAAATTATCCGTGGTGGACGAATTACCGAGGTCGCCGGTGCCGAACTGATTCGTATCATACAAGGTACGGCGCAAGGTGAGCGACGGCCAGTTCGTCTGGTGAAACTCGACGGCAAATGCCCGGGTATGTTCCTCCATCGAACTGACATCCGCGCTGGCCGCGGCATTGGTATCGCTGGTGCCATACGGATTCAGCGGTTCGTGGGTATTGGCGCCGGAAGTGGAGAAGGTGAACAGATTATTGGGACTAAAACCGGCAGACCATTCGAAATTCTGCAGCACGCTGCGATAGCCGGCGGTATCCAGCGGAGTAAAACCGGGATCGACCTGATGAAAACGAAACATCGTATTGAATTTGTCGTGCGTGAAGCCGGTGGCGATACTGAAGGCGGTATTGCCGTTGCGCGCCTCATTCAGCGTGCCGGCCGAGCTTTGCGCGGCCTGGACATTGACGGACAGACCGTTGCCGAAGATCATATCAGCATCGACGCCGGTGACGCCGTGATCCTTGCTTCCACCAGTGTTTCCCTCGTTGACGATGCTGTAGCGCACGATGACCGTCGAGTCGATAGGGGGTTCATACCCGCTGGAAAATAACAAACGCCCGGTGGTATCTTCAAGGGTATAGGGATGTTCGCCGTTAGTGGCGGTGGGGGGAATCAGGATGCCGTTGACGGTCACGCTTTCCGAATTGGCCACAATCGGGCGGTAGGTGAGCGTAAACGGTCCGGGCGTGCCGTTGCCGAGAAACTGATCGCGCTCCGCCGTCGTCGCGCTTCCGCTGCTGCCGTTGCCTTGTAACAGCAAATGCGTCACGCCGACATTCAGGTTACCGAGCACCGGATATGCCACGCGCACACCATAGAGGCGTCCACCACCCTCCGCGCCGCTGGAGAGAATTTCATAGCTGACCGTCACCCGGTCCGCCGGCGCGATAATCAGTCCGTTGACGAAGTTCAAAATCCCGCTGCTATAGTCCAGAGTGTAATCCTTCGTGCGCTCTTTGCGGACATCATTGAGCAACACCACTTCACTGCCATCGACGATGGGGGAGGCGGTGAGGTAGTACGGCCCGCTGATATTCTGGCCGTGAAAATTATCCGTATGCACCGGCGATGACAGTTGGCTGGCGAGAATCGAACAGGTGCCCCGGGGCAGCGTGGTATCGACCTGAATGCCCAACAGCGATCGATTGAGGGTGACAAATTCATTGCCGGGCAAATTAGCGCTGAATTCGCCCAGACGCACCTTTGAAGACGGGTTGTTATAATGCAGACTCCAGCGAAAGGCTTGCGGCGAAGACTGATTGGTCGAGACCTCGGCGTTGAAAAACAGGTTTTTGAATAATTCGCCTTTCAACAGCAGATTGGATGATTGCGTGGAAAAGCCGTTGTGGTCGATATTATCGTCGTTGTAGAACGAATTCGACCCTTGCACCTGGCTGTAGGTATAGGAAATCGAGTTACTACCGTTGATCTCGATCTTCGGGTAGGGTTGGATCGGCAGCAGATATGCCGATGCCCTTGGCGCAAAGAGGCTCCAAAGGAGAAGCGGGGTGAATATCCGAATGGTCTGGATCACGAAACGGGGATCCATGCGCGATGATACCTTCGTGACTCCCCGGCACCCGCACAGATGCTCAGCTTGCTGATGGGTTGGCAAGCAGTTCCCGGCAACTCGGCACCAAGGTAGCAGTGATATCTATCCATTATACCCCAGGTTACCGTTAATGGAAACCTACCGGGGAAAAAGCTTCCGTCCCGCGACGACCCGGCGGGGCGCGCAGCACGCGGTATAACTTATACCCCACGCAACTGCCGACCCAGCCAGACCAGCACTCCCACCACCGCAACGACAAAGAGCAGTCCCAAACTCACGCGCAGAAGCATGAAGGTGAGCGTCAGGAGAAAATGGAATATCCACCCGCCAATCACGCACAACAACCACAACGCGACCACCGCCAGTACCAGGCGGGCAATACTATTCATGAATGATCCTCCATGCCAATAGTATAACATATACTGACCTGCTAACCTCGCTAGCCGATCACGCACCCACCCATGCTGTATTGGGTCTACATAAAGTTTACGGCTTGGCCTTCATTCCCAGTTCTTCTCCCGCTGCGGTAGGGGAAGGGAGCAGGTAACCGGTCGCAGACTCATCAGAGACCAATTTCCCACCCCGGCATAAATGCCGGGGCTATTGAGATACGCCCCATAAATGGGGCTTGCGTTTAACTTCGTACGAAGCCTCATTTATGGGGCGTATCTCTGTAGCCCCAGCGGTTGACCGCCAGGAAGCGGTAAGGCTGATGCATGGTTTCTTACCACTCAACCCCGGCTCCGCCAGGTCACAGACTTCCACACACCATCATTTCAGACCGACTGCTGCTGCCGGCGTTTCAGACCTTTTCCGATGGGAAAAGGAGAATGCAAGTAGAAAGCGAAACAACGTGTCACGCGGTATCGGGTTTGACTATGGCCGGTGCGCGGAGGAGAGGAATGACATTATTCGAGATGCTGGCGCGTACTGCCGCGGCGCAGGGCGATGCGCCGGCGCTGCGTTTCCGTGGACAGACGATGAGTTATGGCGCGCTGGCGGAAACCGCCGAACGGTTTGCCGGCGGGTTGTCGGCGCTGGGGGTCCGCAAGCGTGACCGGGTGGCGTTGCTGCTGCCGAATAGTCCGCAATTCGCCATCGCCTATCTGGCGGCCAGCCGGGCCGGGGCGTCGCTCATTCCGTTAAATGTGCTCTATCGTCCGGACGAAGCCCGCTATATCCTCGCCGATGCCGATGCCGAGGTGCTGATTACCGCTGAGCCGTTCCGCCCGCTGGTGCAGGCGTTGCGCCCGCATTTGCCACACTTGAAGCACGTGGTGATGGTGAGCGAGGGAGCGGCGGCGGTCGATGAGGTGGCGTTCCGCGCGCTTTGCGCCCAGGAGCCCGGTAAGCGCGTGTTCGTGGCGGACAACGATGTCGCGGTCATCCTCTACACCTCCGGCACCACCGGGCGTCCGAAAGGCGCCATGCTGACTCATTACAATCTGCTGGCCAACGTGGCATCCTGCGTCGAGGTGCTGCATCCGCGGGCGGACGACTGTTTTCTCTCCGCGCTTCCGCTCTTTCACGCCTTCGCCGCCATGGTTTTCCTGCTGTTGCCGGTGCGCGTCGGCGCCTGCACGCAATTGATGGAGCGTTTTCTGCCGGCGAATTGCTTGCAATTGCTGGTGGAGTCGCGCGCTACCGTCTTTGGCGGGGTACCGAGCATGATCGGCCTATTGCTGCAAATCTCCCGCGAAACAAAACCGGACCTGTCCGCGCTGCGTCTGTGTGTCAGCGGCGGTGCGCCGTTGCCGCCCGAAATATGGTTGGCCTTCGAAGAAGCCTATGCGGTGAAGATGGTGGAAGGCTATGGGCTGACCGAGGCGTCTCCGGTAGTGGCGGTGAACCCACCCGATGGATTGCGCAAACCGGGCAGCATCGGCCTGCCGATTCCCGGCGTCGAAGTAAAGATTCTCGCCGAGGACGGGCAAGTGGTCGGTCCCGAGGTTATCGGCGAACTGGTGGTGCGCGGCGAGAATGTGATGAAAGGTTATCTGCAACGCCGGGCGGATACCGCGCAGGCCATCCGCGGCGGATGGCTGCATACCGGCGATCTGGCGCGGATGGATGCGGACGGCTATCTGTATATCGCCGGGCGCAAAAAGGAACTGATTATCGTCGGCGGGTTGAATGTCTATCCCGGCGAAGTGGAACGCGTGCTGGTCGAGCATCCGGCGGTGCTGGAAGCGGCGGCATTCGGCGTGCCGGATAACGCGCGCGGTGAGGCGGTGTGGGCAGCGGTGACGCTGCGCCCGAGCGAGCACGTCAGCGAAAAGGCGCTCCAGGCGCATTGCCGCGAAAAACTCGCACCCTATAAAGTGCCGCGTGGCATCGATATCCGCGAAGAGTTGCCGAAAAATGCCCTCGGCAAAATCGTCCGCCACCTGCTGCACGAGGAAGTCACCAGCCGTCTGCGCCAACCGGTGCAGGTTGAGACGTAAAATGGTACCCTGAGCAACCTCTGATCGGTCGGATCTGACGGATGGTGATACCCCATAGGTTGCGTTGACACCTTATGACTGAACAACAACTATTTCACGCAGAAGCTTCCGGTGAGCGCCTGGACGCGTTTTTGAGCGTGCGGGCGACGGCGTTGTCGCGGGCACGGGTGCAGCAATTGATCAAGGCAGGGGACGTGCAGGTCAATGGCGAGCGGGAGAAAGTCAGCTATCGCGTGCAGACCGGCGATGTCATCACTCTGGTTGTGCCCGCGCCGGTAGCGCCGGTGGGAGTGCAGCCGGAAGCGATTCCGCTGGCGATCGTATACCAGGATGCTGATCTGCTGGTTATCAATAAGCCGGTCGGGCTGGTGGTGCATCCGGGAGCTGGCAATTGGACGGGCACGCTGGTCAACGCGTTGCTGCACCAGGTGCGCGATCTGTCCGGCATCGGCGGCGAACTGCGCCCGGGCATCGTCCACCGGCTAGATAAAGACACCTCCGGGTTGATGCTAGTGGCGAAGCACGATGTCGCCCATCGCGCGCTGGCAGAAATGATCGAACGGCGCGAAGTGCGGCGGGAATACCTGGCGCTGGCGTGGGGTGCCATCACCGAGGACACCTTCACCGTCGATGCGCCCATCGGACGTCATCCCACCGAGCGCCAGCGTATGGCGGTGCTGGCCGATGCGGCCAGCAAGGGGACACGCCGTCATGCCGTCACCCATTTCACCGTCGTCGAGCGTATGTCGCACACGACCGCGGTCAGCGCGCGCCTGGAAACCGGGCGCACCCACCAGATTCGCGTGCATCTACAGTACCGGGGATATCCGGTGGTGGGTGATCCGGTGTATGGCGCACGCATGGCGCACCGCATGTTAACGCTGTTATCTCCCTCCGCGCGCGCCGCGGTCGAAGCGTTGCCCGGGCAAGCGCTCCACGCCTACCGGCTGACCTTTGCGCATCCGCTCACCGGTGAGCAGCTCACCTTCACCGTCTCACCGCCGACCGCTTTCACCCGTGCCTGGGAAGCGCTGCGGGAAGGCTGATGGAAAGGGTATCGGAGTATCGGAGTGTGGGAGTGTGGGAGTGTGGGAGTATTTCCCCCCGAAATGGGGATGTAATGTCCCACCAGCCCAATCTCGAAGGGGTAATCGCTACCTCTGATGGCGTGACTTCCGCTTCAAAGAGAACTGCCCCCACTGTTGCACGTCTCATGGAAATCGTTTTACAAGAAACTTTTCTTTGCGTCTTTGCGCCTTAGCGTGAAACAAAAACAGGTAGTGTTTGCTCCGCTTTCTATTTCACGCAAAGGCGCAAAGACGCAAAGACGCGAAGGTGCTGCACAGCAGCTTCAGCACCAATCATTTCCACAAAAAATCACTGACAGCAGGAACTCACCGAGCTTGCCGCGAATGGTTAAGAGATAAGCGAGTGGGCTATCTTTTGGGGAACAGGTTATTCCTCGCCATTTGCGTGGTACAATACCAGGGAAACGCCGCGCCGACCGTTCACGGACGGACTGATCGTAGAACGGTGCGACTTCCGGCGAGTTATTTAATTGGAGGCTTCCATGTTTCGGTTCCGTTTCTTTGTTGCGCTAGCCGTCTGCCTGGCGCTGTTGCCGGCCGTCTGGGGCGCTACGACATCCGCCGACCAATCGTTAGAAAGCGCAAAACGGTTGTTCGAGTTAAAACTCGACAAGAAGGCGATTGGTGAGTTGCAGAAATTTATCGCCACCTACCCGGACGATACGCGCGTCAATGACGCGAATTTCATGTTAGGGCGCTGCTATCAACGCCAGCAGATCTTCGAGAAGGCGATTCCCGCCTACGCGCAAGTGCTATCTGGCGCCACCGCGCCGGTGTATCTGCACCTGCGCGCGGAAGCCAACTTCGAAATCGGCGAATGTTGCTTATCGCAAAAGGAATACAAAAAGGCGATCACCTCCTACGGCAACTGCCTGAAACTCGCCGTGAAGGATGAAGATTTGAACGCCCGCGCCCAATACTGGATGGCGGAATGCCAGTATCAGTTAGGGCAATACAAGGACGCAAAGACGAATTACAGCCAGGTGTCGGTGGTGGCGCCGAAACATGCATTATCACCGTGGGCGATCTACTCGATCGGGATGATCGAAATGCGCCTGGCGAACTACGACCCGGCCATCGCCGCGCTGGAGCAGGTGGTCACTCGCTATAAAGACTCGGAAGTGGTGAGCGACGCGACGCTGATGCTGGGGTTTGCCTATGCGCGCCAGGCGGAGAAATCCGGCGACAACTTGACCGCGACGGCGAAGGCGCAGAATTACCATAAAGCGATCGACCTGTTCAGCGCCCTGCTCGACGGCAAAGCGACGCGCACGGAGAAAGAGCATGCCGCGTTGGCAATGGCGGAAGCCTACTTCTCGCTGGCGGATTATCCGAAAGCGGAGGCCGCCTATGCGCGTGCCCTCGAACTGATCCCCCCGGGCTCGCAACTGGCGATGGATACCCGCCTGCGCCATGCGCACACGCTCTATAACAGTGAGCAGTATCGTGCGGCGGCAACCGATTACGCGCTGGTCGCCGAAGGCAAATATCCCGATCTCACCTTGCAGGCGCTCTACTGGATGGGCAATAGCTGGTATCAACTGGCCAATAAGAGCAAGGATACCAAAGATTATCTGGAAGCCATCGCGGCCTTCCGCCGTTTCGGCACGCTGGCCGGCGAGAAGCATGCCGATGCGCCGCGCGCCGCGCTGCTGGTGGCGTTTAGTCTGGAAGATATGTCGACCGCGGGCGATGCCACTGCCCGCCCCAAAGCCATCACGGCCTTCCAGGAGATCAGCACGAAATGGCCCACCTCGCGGGAAGCGATGCATGCCCGCGATGGTATCGATCGCCTGACCGCGAACATGTCGGCCGAACAATTACGGGAAGCCTCGAACAAGATGCCGGCGGAAGGCGCGGGGTGGAACGTGCAGATCAATCTGGCGCGAAAAGAATTTCAGGATGGCCAGTATGCGGAGGCCATCGCCGCCGCCGGAAAAGTGTTGAACGGCAATCCCTCCTCCGACGTGGCCGTGCAGGCTTCCTATCTCATCGGCGCCTGCCAGCAGCAAGCCGGACATCCCGACCTGGCCGTGAAGTATTACAAACAGGCGCTCAACAGCGCACCGACCGGCGAACTGGCCCCCTACGCGTTGCGCGGATTGATCCAGGCGTATATGGATACGCGTAAGTATGAAGATGCGCGCGATGCCGCGCTCAATCTGACCACGCTCAAGTTGCCGGAAGCCGATAAAGCGCAGGCGTTCATGTATTTAGCCAACGCTTATTCCGCCAACCAGCAGTTCACCGAGTCGCTGGCGGCCTATCAGCAACTGGTGAAGAATTTCGCCACCTCGCCGCTGGTTCCCAGCGCATACATGGGCATGGCCGCGGTAGCGGAAGCGAAGAAAGACCGGGTTGAAGCGGTGGCGCGCTATCGAGAAGTGGTCGCGAAGTTCCCCGACCACGAAGTGGCGCCGCGGGCATTTTTCCATATCGGCACCAATCTGCTCGCGCAGACTCCGCCGGAATATACCGCCGCGATCAATGCCTTCAAAAATATTCCCCCCGCGCATAAACTGGCCGATCAAGCCGCGTATGCCATCGCCTGGGCTTATGCTGATCAGGGGAATACCGAGCAGGCGAATACCCAGTTTGAAGTGGTAGCCAAGCAATTCCCGAAGAGCCCGTTAGCCGCGGACAGCCTCTACCGGGTGGGAGAGAACGGCCTGCTGCAAAAGCACTACGCGGAAGCTGAAGGCTATTTCCGCCGCGCGCTGGAAATTGCCAAACCGGGTGATCTCGCTACGCTGATCGCCTATAAACTCGGTGTCAGCGCCTTTTACACCAAAGATTATGAAGCGGCGGCGTCCGCGTTCGATCGTGTCGCGGCGACGAATCCCCCCAGCGAATATGCGGTGGAAAGCCTGTTCATGAAGGCGCAATCGCTCGACCTGCGTGGCCAGTCGCAACCCGCGCGCGATGCCTATGTCTCCTATCTGGCGAAATATGCCGCCGAGAACTATGCGCTGGACGCCGCGGTAGGCGCCGGACGTTGCTCGTTGGCCCTCAAGCAGTATCCCACCGCCCGCGCGGACCTGGGCAAAGCGCTCGATCTCTACCAGGAGATGAAAACGCGCGGCAACATGGCCAACCCGGACCGCGCCAAGAGCTTGAGCGCCGAAGCGCAATACTATCTGGCGGAATGTGCGTATGAGGAGCCGAATTATCCGGAAGCCTTCAAACAGTTCGCCGCCGTGCCCGACACCTGCGAACCGTGGGCCTCACGCTCGCTGTTGCAAATGGCGCGCTGCACCATGAACCAGAAGGATACCGCGGAAGACACCCGCCGTGGGGAAGCTTCCGCCATCCTGCAAAGCCTACTGCGCAAATATCCCACCAGCGACGCCGCCCAGCAGGTGCCGAATGTGGCAAAGGAATATAACCTAGAACTGAAGACAGATAATTAAACGGGGATACAGGATGTCGGATGCAGGATAATGGGATTTCATCCCCGGAAGAAATTCCATTATCCTGCTCCCCATAATTCCTATAACGTAATCGTTCCGGCCCCCTGGCGCGCGAGCGTCCCCGCGAGCACTCCAGTGGTTTCGATACGACCTTCCGTAGTCTACTCAACCACCGGAGTGCTCGCGGGGACGCTCGCGCGCCAGGGGGCCGGAACAGTTACCCATCCTGCATCCTGTCTCTCCCATCCTGTATCCTCCTTCCCGTTTCCTGTATAATACCTTCTGCATGACAACGCCTCCGATGGAAACCGATCTACCGCGACGCGGGTGGTTCGCCACCCGTGGGCTGCGCTTGGTATTGGCGGTGACATTTCTCACGCGGCTGCCGTTGCCGGTGCGCGGGGAGATAACGCCGGAGGATATGCGCGCCAGCATGGGATGGTATCCGCTGGTCGGGCTGGGGTTGGGCGCGGTCGGCTATGCCGTATATCTCGCCGGCGGTACAATATTTCCCGCGACGGTAGCGGCGGCGCTGACGATTATCGTGCTGGAGATGTGCACCGGCGCGCTGCACCTCGACGGGGTGATGGATACCTGCGACGGGATCGGCAGCGGCGCGCCGCGCGAGCGGGCGCTGGAGATCATGAAGGACAGTCGCGTGGGCGCGATGGGGGTATTCGGCGCGACTGCCATGCTGCTGCTGAAGGTGACGGCGCTGGCCGCACTCTCGACCGCGCCCAGTATCCGTCCATGCTTTCTTCCTTTCCGGTGCAATGAAGTGCTGGTGGTGCTGTTGATCGGCTGGGCGGTGGCGCGAACGATCCCGCTCTGGGCGGTAACCCTTTTCCCCTATGCGCGCGCCGAAGGCACGGGTAAAGCTTTCACCGCCGGCGGCTCTCCCTGGATGCTGGGCGTTGCGACGGCCTGTGCGCTGCTGATCGCATTTCTCAGCGCCGGTATAGCCGGCCTGCTGCTTGCCGCCGGCGTCATTGGCGCAACACTGCTGGTACTGACTTATCTTGCGCGCCGGCTGGGTGGTTTGACCGGCGATGTCTACGGCATGGGCATCGAGCTGGCGGAGTTGCTCACGCTACTGGGATGGTATGTCGTAGAATATTTGCAACGCTGAAGCACGTAATACTTGCACTTGCACTTATAACTTGCGCTTTTCGTGACCGTTCAGGTTCTCCTGGCGTGTGCACCAGGGAACCTGAACGGTCACCACTTTTCTTCCTTAGCGTGTAAGTGTAAGGGTAAGCGCAAGTGTAAGTGTAAGTTTTAAGGGCAATATCGAGTTATCCTTAATCACGGACAATCTTATGGATATCTATCTCATTCGACATGGCCAATCGACCGGTAATGGGCGTGGGTGTTTCCTGGGGTGGGGGGAGCACGCGCTGACGGAACTGGGGCGTGCGCAGGCGGAAGCGGCCGCGGAGCGGCTGGCTCCGTTGGGGCCGATGCCGGTGCTGTGCAGCGATCTGGCACGCGCGTGTGAGACGGGAGCGATCATCGCCGCCCGCTGGGGGGGCGCGGTGCAGCCGGATCCGCGTTGGCGCGAGATTCATTGCGGCGAGTTGGAAAACTGCCCGTGGGACGCCCTCCGCGAGCATCCGGCACTGGCTGCGCAATACGAAGCCGATCCCTACGGCACGGCGATGCCCGGCGGGGAATCAGTGGCAATGATGGCCGCACGGGTCACCGCTGCCTTTCTCGATGTGCTGGCGCGCACGGACGCGCGGCTGGCGATCGTCACCCACGATGGCCCGATTCGCGCTGTGCTCGCGCACAGCCTGCAATTCCCTCCCACGCGCTTCTGGACGCTCACCACCAATCACGGTGGCTTGACCCACCTGGCGCAGTCCGATGATTGGCTGACCATCCGCACTGTCAACGATACCAGCCATCTGAAAGGCCTGGAAACATCTGGGTCCTATCAGTGATTATGCACAGGGTGTTCAGGATGATTTGAAGATGGGCATGATGACAAATTATCCATCAGGCCTTTTCTTTAAAAAAATCCGGTGCATGCGTTTCTTCGCTAACCTCGACAACTGGACTGCTCATGCCGACCGAAACAAAACCATCACGTTTACGCGAGACCGATCTGGGCGCTCCCGTCCGCGATTATCTGGCAGCGCAGGGATATACCGTTCGTAGTGAAGTGGGGCGCTGTGATTTGGTGGCGGTGCTAGGGGACGAGGTGATCGTGGTCGAACTCAAGCTCACGCTCAATTTGGAATTGCTCGCGCAGGCAGTGCAACGGCAATCCATCACCCCGTCGGTCTATGTGGCCATCCCACGCCCGTCGAATAAAGGCAAGTGGCTGCGGAGCATGCGCGATAAATTGCGCGTGTTGCGTCGGCTGGAGATCGGTCTGTTGCTGGTGACGCCGGTGGGGAACTGTGCGGTCGACGTGGTGCTGCATCCCGAACCGGCGGCAGCGCGTCAGCGACATCCGGGAAGGCGGGCGATTTTGCGTGAAGTGGACCGGCGCTCGGGTGATTTCAACACCGGCGGAAGTTGCCGGCGTAAACTGGTCACCGCCTACCGGGAAAACGCGATTCAGATTGCCTGTTGCCTGCGGGAACTCGGACCACAAACCCCGCGCACGCTGCGCAAACTGGGTACCGGGCCGAAAACGCTCGCGGTGCTGCGGCGCAATGTCTACGGCTGGTACGAGCACGTCACGCGTGGGGTGTATGGCCTGAGCGCGGTCGGCGTCGAAGCGTTGCCACAATATCCGGAACTTGTCGCGCGATATCACGCTGCCACGCTGGAAGCCCAAAAATGATTTGTGCTATAATTTCGGTAGGACTTTTGCTTCACGCTATGTAGTGTATGACCAGCGTAAATTTGCCACGCTGCTTGCATGGGAGGGCGAGACTCCGTTCGAGCCCAATTATTGCCGTTGCGTGAGACTATTTGCGGGGCTCGAACGGAGTCTCGCCCTCCCGAGTCAGCAGTACCGCATATTCATGCTGGTCATACAGTAGGGTCCGACGGAGCATCATCCTCCCGATTGGCGCGTATCGTGAAGCGCAAGCCTTTGCGAGGCGTAATCATTCAGCCAGAAGGATGCAGGCCGTGGAGCAAACCTTTTTCGATGTGCTGGTCGACATCGAGTCGATCGCCGGTCAGATCTACCAGATATTCGCTGAGCGCTTCCCTGCCCAGCGCGCAGTGTGGCGGGAATTAGCCCGCGAAGAGCGCCGGCATGCCGAATGGCTGGTCGAGTTGCATCTCGCCGCGCAGGAAGAGCTCCTGACGTTTTCGCTGAATCGAGAACGGGGCCAACTCGCCCGCGCCTGGCGCGAAGAGATGCGGCACATGCTGCAACGAGCCCCGGAATGTACCGCGCAGCAGGCTGTGCAGATGGCACAAACGATCGAAAATTCGGTGCTGGAAAAGCAATTTTACGAAGTCATGGCCGGAAAGAGCGTCTCCGCGGCGCCGATCTTTACCGCGCTGATCTCCGCCACCTCACGTCACGCGGATCGATTAGCGGAATTGGAAGTGAGCGAGTAAAAGGGCTTGGCGGTATGAGCGAAGAAGACGTGCCGGCGAGACCCGCCTTCGCAAATGCTATGGCGGACAAGCGCCGGCGGTCCGACTGTGGCTGAAGTTGGAATATCCCCAAAAAATAAACGCGCGGCATAGGCATCTCGCCCATGCCGCGCGCCTTATTTACGGGAGTAGCGGCTACTACGCCGCTGACGGCCGCTCAGAGGCCGTCGGAAAAACCTCGGCACCGGCCTGCTGGACGCTTTTGCCCTCTCGCGGCGTTACCTTTCCTCCGTAATATGTCCGCATATGACTACGGAAAGGTGCCTTGCGGGAGGCCAAAATCGCCTCAGCATCCCGGCACCGATACTTTTCCGACGGCCTCTCATGTTCGGGCGCACTGCTTATGGCCCGGGTCGCGATGGCGGCCGCTGCGGCCTGAACGGGCCATGAAGTGCAGGTATTCCTCGATTTCCGGCAAGGCCGGCAAGCGTTCATACGCTTTTTTCAAGGCTTCGCTCAAGTTGCCGTTCTCATGGCAGGTAATGCGCACTGCTTGCTTCAACGAGTTGCGCAAGTCGGGGGAAAAGCCGGCGCGTCGTAAGCCGACCGCATTGATGCCGTAGATTTTCGCCGGCGGCCCATCGACAATCACGAACGGCGGAATATCGTGCGCGACCTTGCTATGCCCGCCGACCATTGCCAGCCGTCCGATGTGCACGAACTGGTGCAGGCCGCACATACCGCCCAGCACCACGCGATCTTCGACAAAACACCAACCGCTCAACCCGACGTAATTGCAGACCGTCACGTGATTGCCGACGGTGCTGTTATGCCCGACGTGCGCATACGCCATGAACATGTTGTGTTCACCGATCACGGTGGCATTGCCTTCGCCGACGCCGAGATGCAACGTCACATACTCGCGAATGATGTTGGAATTGCCGATCTTCAGGTAGGATTCTTCCTGGTGATATTTGTGATCCTGCGGCGGTTCGCCTAACACGGCGCCGGTGTGGATGGTGCAATCCTCGCCGATGGTCGTATGGCCGGTGATGCGGACATGCGGGCCGATCACGGTGCGCGCGCCAATGACGACGCCGGCATCGATCAGACTGTAGGGTCCGATGCTCACATCCGCGCCTAATTCCGCTCCAGGATCCACGATGGCAGTGGAGTGTATATTCACGAGTTACGCTTCCTTTCCAACGGGGTGTGGCTGCGCCGGGTCAGGCACCAGCATGAACGTATATTGGCCTTCCGCCACCATGTCGCCGTTCACGCGGCATTCCACGCGCACCTTTCCCGCGCGCCCGCTAAGCCGGAGGATGGTCACTTCAGTGATGAGTTGATCGCCCGGGACCACTTTGCGGCGAAACTTCATTTCGTCGATGCCCGCGAACAATCCCAGTTTCCCCTCGTTACCGGTCGAAGCCAGCAGCAGAATACTGCCGACTTGCGCGGCATGCTCGATAATTAGCACGCCGGGCATGATCGGGTTGCCGGGGAAATGCCCGGTGAAAAATTGCTCGTTCACGGTCACGTTTTTCAAGCCGACCGCACGGTTGCCCGGTTCCAGTTCTAGTATGCGATCCACCAGCAGAAACGGGTAGCGGTGCTGGATGGTTGCCATAATTTCAACGATATCCAATGGAATGGCCTCCTCTGTCTCTCCTCCGATCGTTGCCGTGATCGTCAATGGCCCGTTCTTCCGTCAACAGCCGGCAACGATGATGCGCACATTTCGGCACGCAAGCGCCGTGCAAGCGCGACATGGCTCCGATGCCCGGCGTGAATCGCAATGATTTGCCCGTAAATCCGCGCGCCTACCAGCGCCAGATCACCCAGCAAATCCTGGATCTTATGCCAGGCGGGTTCTCGCGGCCAGACGGTGTGGTTGAGATAGCCATCACGCGTCAATACCACGGCATTGGCCAGCGTGCCCCCTTGCGCCAATCCGTTGGCCAGCAACACCGCCACTTCTCGCTCCAGGCCGAAGGTACGCGCGCGTAAAATCTGCGCGCACACCGCCGGTTCCTCGACGGTGCCACCGACAGCCATATCAATCGCGACCGTTTCCGGGATCGACAGCACGCCGAACAAGGTTAAGCGTCGGGAGGGACTGAGAAAGAACTGGCTGTCCTCATCATCGATCCATTGCGTATCCATCAACCGCAAGACTAGAGGTTCTCCGCCCGAGGGACAGACTCCTGCTTGTTGAATTGCGGAATACCAGGGAAGCGCGGAACCATCCAGCGCGGGCAGTTCCGACCCTTCGACGGTGATCTCTACATCATCGACATGACTGACCAATAACGCGGCCAGCAAGTGCTCGACCATGCCGATCGAGACGCCATGCCGGCCCAGGGTCGTGCATCGCCGCGTATCGACGACCGCATCGACCAGTGCCGGAATCTCGATGCCATCACGTCGGAAAATCCGACCACGACCACGGCTGGTGGGAGCAACGGTGACCCGAGATGGCGTCCCCGAATGTATCCCGATCCCCTCCTGGGTGAATGGTTGTCGGATTGTATTTGCTCTCGGCATGGTATCTATTATACCAAACCTTACGAAAATGTCACCGGGGGAGAAAAATGTTGGAAAATCACCGGCACTCGCGCGGTGGGCAGGCATGGCCGGGAGGGTGAGACTTCGTTGTACGACCGTCCTGTCTTGGCTCGAACGGAGTCTCGCCCTCCCGGCAATACTACCAAAGCGTGCGCCCCGCGGGATGCCCGCGGGGCGCAGATTGCGCGGATGCCATGACAGTTCGCTTATGGTCTACTGACGGTATCCGCCCGTACAACGTCGATTTTGCCGTTCGCATTGGTCGAGACGGCATTGAAAACCACGAGGATCTCACCCTGGGTGAGCGGGGTGACATGCGAGGTGACTTCGAGCAGGACGCCGAATTTGGCTCCCGGCGCCAGCACCTGCGTGGTCAGTCCATTCGTGGTAATAGCAGCGGTGATCTCATCGCCGGTGGAGACATCGAAGTACCGGATACCCCACAGACTGGTGGATGCGGTGCCGGTGAGTTTGTAGCTGTCGGAGGATGCCCCGGCATTATCCACCTGAATGAGATAACTGGCCGTCTGCCCATTGCCGATGTTCTGGCTGATGGTCTCTTCCACCCCGGTCGTGCTGAAGATGCCCGCACCCGTATAGGTGGTATCGCGCGGATTGCGAATCCACAAGTCGGGCTGGAAGGCCGGCGTCGGCGGTACCGCAGTCGTGATCGTGCGGACGACATCCACTTTGTTGATGTCAGATTGTGAGCGCGCATGCACGGTGACCGTGGTGACGGCATTTTTCGAGGTGGTGGATGGCGTCACCTGCGCGTAGAAGGTGAAGCCCGCGCCCACCGGCAGCGGCCCGATGAAGAAGCCATTGCCGAAGATCATTGGTGTAATCTCTTCCTGCGTATCGGAGCGGAAGAAGCGCACGGTGCTGTCTAAATTCGACGCATCCACATTGATGGTGAAAGTATCGGGGGCATTCCCGGCGTTGACGATGCGGAAGATGTCAGTGGTTGTCGTCCCGGCGGTGATGGTCTGCGATTTCGTCTGATTGGCACTGTTGGTACTGAAGACCGCCACGCCGGAGAACTCGGTTTCCTGCGAGGTCTTCAGCCACAAATCCGGCTGGAAGGTCGCGGTGATTTTGGCAATCGCCCGCACGACATCTTTTTTCGTTGGATCGGTGAGCGAACTGGCAATCACCTGCAAATTGGTGCTGCTGCCGAAGGCTTCACAGGTACTCGTTTGCATTTGCACGAAGAAATCGAAGGTGGCACCCGGGGCCAACGGACCGGTGCGAAAACCGGAGCCGAAGATCTGTTGCGTAAAGGTGGTGCTGCTCGCGTTGGCCGTGGAGAACTTCACCGTCGTATCAGCATTGTCGCTCAGCGCGGTAATGAGGAAGCTGTCGGTCGTGCCGCCGGCATTTTTCACCTTAAACAGGAAGGTGGCGGTTTGGCCCGCCAGCACCATCTGGCTGCGCGTTTGATCGAGCCCGGTGGTGTTGAAGATGCCTTCCCCGCTATATTTGCTATCCAGGGAAGAGCGGATCAGCAGGTCCGGCTGGAAGACGGAAGTGAAGTTCGTCACCGCGCGCACCACATCCGACTTGGATGTGTCACCCAGAGAGAATGCCTTGACGGTGAGCACTTCGCCGGTGGTGCCGGTCATGGTGGTATTCGCCAGCGACACCTTCGCATAGAACCCCAAGGTCGCTTCCGGTGTTAATGGACCGACGAGGATTCCACCCGGTCCGGTGATCTTCGCGGTGATATCTACATCGAAACTGGTGAGGAAGTACCGCACATTGACCGCGCTGTTCCCCGCCGTGGCGGTCAGCCGGAATGTATCCCCGGTAAATCCTTCGTTTTCAACCCGGAAGAGGAAAACGGCGGTCTTATCGGCTGCTATCGTCTGGGTGGCCGTCTGATTCAGGCCATCGGTGCTGAAAACCTCTTCGCCGGAAAATTGAGGTTGTGAGGAGTTACGCAACAGCAGATCGGGTTGGAAAATTTTGTCGGTAATTACCTTGGAGACGGCGCGCACGACATCGACTTTCGCGGCATCCGCCACTGAGGTGGCTTTGATAATAAGCGTCGATAAGGTACCGAGCGGAGTGGTGGCCGTTGGGGTTACCTTGACATAGAAACCCAATACCGCGTCGCGATTCAACGGGCCGACCAACAGGCCGTTGGCCGAGGTGATCGACGAGGTGATATCCGTATTATTGGTGGTGAGGAAATACTGCACGTTGAACGCGCTGTTTCCCGCCGTGGCCGTCAGTCGGAAACTGTCGGCCGTCAAGCCGGCATTCTCGACGCGGAAGAAAAACAAATCCGTCTTACCTGCCACCACATCCTGGGTCTTCGTCTGGTTCAACCCATCGGTGCTGAGGATGCCGATGCCGGAAAATCCCGCTTCCAATGCAGCGCGTATCCACAGATCGGGTTGGAAATTCAATGGCGACATTACCGTGACGACGGAGCGCACCGTGTCGACGACCGTGGTATCATCGACTGAGATGGCCTTGATCGTCAAGGTAAAGTTGGTACCCGCATGTGTGGTCGTCGCCGGCGTCACTCGGGCATAGAATCCCAGCGATGCTCCCGGTGCTAATTTGCCGAAGGCAAAACCATTGGGCGCGGTAATTTGCGAGGTGATGTCGAGGTTCGTATCGGTCAGCAGATACTGCACGGCCAGTCCGGTGCTGCCCGCGGTTGCTGTCAGCGTGAAACTGTTGGCGGTGGTGTCGGAATTCTGCACCCGATACAGGAAGACCGCTGTTTGTCCCGGTACGACACTCTGGGTCTTCGTCTGGTTCACGCCATCGGTGCTGAAGATGCCCACACCCGTAAAGCTGTTATCGGCGGCATTACGAATCCACAGGTCCGGCTGATGCGGGAGCGTCCAGCCCGGTTGTGCGCCGCCCAGCAGGACGGAGCCACAGCATAACAACATGAGCACCAGTACATGCACTGAATGCTGTATGCGCTCGATCGATGCGCCTTTTCGCATTGGGAACAACCTCCTTCGGCAATGTGTTGGCGTTATCATCCGTTAAGTCGGTGGACGGGGTAACGGCTGGAATCATGGGATAACGCAGCTATCATTCTAGGGTGCATCATGAAAGGAAGTTGAACGACTGACAGACAGGATTGGCGACAAATATTCACTATTGGGTTCCCAATTCGTCAGCGTTGACCGATCCGTCCGCTATGACATGGCATTTTTTTCGGTGCCGGATTTCTCATTTCGCGCGAATTGTTATAATACCGGCATGACGGACGACCTGCAGCAGTATCCGGTCACGGTCGCCTTGCCGACCTTGGGGTGCAAGGCAAATCGCTATGACAGCGACGCGCTGGCGCGCGCGTTGATCGCGCGCGGCTACCGCGTGGTGCCGGAGCATGCACCGGCGGATATCTATATCGTGAATACCTGCACGGTGACCGGCGGTGCGGATGCCAAATCACGCAAGCTTGTGCGCCGTGCCGCGCGAGAAGACGGTGCGTTGGTGATTGTCACCGGCTGCGCGGCGTCGTTAGCCGGTGAGACATTCACCGCCATTTCCGGCGTGGATGCAGTCGTGCCGCTAGTCGAACAGGATCGCCTGGTAGAGATGGTCGTGCGCCTGCGCCCACCGATGAGCGCGGTGCTGCCGGCACAGACAGGGATGGGCGATCCGGGAACTCCGCCGGAGTCGCCGATCACGGCCTTGTCCGCTTCTGCCGCGCGCACCCGCGCCACTGTCAAAGTGCAGGATGGCTGCAACCTGCACTGCGCCTATTGCGCGGTGACGCTCGCGCGCGGCCCCCTGCGCAGCCGTCCTCTGGAAGAGATTCTCTCCGAATTGCGCGCACTGACTGTCGCCGGCGTGCCGGAGATTGTCTTGACCGGCATTCGTCTGGATGCCTACGGGCAGGAGTGGCCGGATACGCGACTGGGTGACCTGTTGGACGCTACACGCGCGCTGCCCATGCCGCGCCTGCGACTGAGCTCGCTGGAGCCCATGGGGATCACGCGTGAATTGGTCGCGGGGATGGCGGTGCATCCCACGCTGTGCCGGCATTTCCACCTTTGCCTGCAATCCGGCGATGATAATGTCCTCAACGCCATGCGCCGCGGCTACACCACGGCGCACTTTGTGGAAATCATCGACGGGATCCGCGCAGTGATGCCTGACGCGACCTTCACCACCGATCTGATCGTCGGTTTTCCCGGTGAGACGGATGCCGCATTTGCCAACACGCTGGCGTTGGTCGAGCAGATCGGCTTCATCAAATTGCACATCTTTAAATTCTCCCCTCGCCCCGGAACCGCCGCCGCGACCATGACGCCGTCCGTGAGTGAAGCCGTGAAGGATGCGCGCAGTCAGGCGCTCTTCGCGCTGGAACGACAATTGTTTCAGCGGCATGCCGCCCGCATGGTCGGCGTCGAGGTGCCCGTGCTGGTCGAGCGCAGTGGTCCATGCGGTGATGGCCTTACCCCGCATTATCTGCGCGTCCGCGCGCCGTTCCCCTCTGGAAGTCGTGGAAAAATTCACCGGGTATGCATCACGGGAATTGGCGAAGATTGCTTGTTTAGCATGACGGATATTATGGAATAATTTGGCAGAGACCATATGATAATCTGTGCTATACATACCGGTAATGTCTGCTTAACCTGGCGTAAAATACTGCAAAAATGCTTGACAGATTATGTGGAATAGTAAAGCAAGCAATGAAGCATCAATACAAGCGCTTGTGCGGTAAATCGAACAAATCCACGCTCGAACCCTACGAAATTTTTACCAGAATATGCGGTAATTCTGCTGCAAAATATTCTGGTAAATTTCCGTGTAACCCTCTTGGCAGAATCGAAAATTCCGGTTAGAATAATGGTGCGCATCCCGGACATCTCAGACACACTTTATTTGGCAGTAGGTGGCATTATGGAAATTTTCGATCTTCCCCACAGTCGCTGCGCTTTTAGTCGCACTAATGACGTCCGGCACGTCTACAGCTTGTTTCCGGCACATCTACAGCGGCGCCTTCGGCGTGCGTGTGGGGGGGTGTGGATTTGGGAGACCCCCTGGCTACCCAGTTATTACGGCATTGTCGAACGGGGGATGCGTTGCGGCAATAAACTGATGGACAGCAATCAAGCCGCCTGGTTCAATCCTGACGATTGCATCATTTACATGCCCGACACCATGGGCAATCAGGTGCTGCTGCATGAGTTTTGCCACCTGCTCGATCACGCCATCGCGAAAGACGGATACTTTTATTACACCACCTCAAAAGATTTTCATCGCGTGTGGAAGCAAGGCAATCCGATCAACTGGTACGCGGCAACCAATCCGCGGGAATATTTCGCGGAAGGCGTAACCGCCTATCTGCTGCACGAGTTGAGTGGGCGCACTGATGACGGGCGTTCGGTGGCGCGCGAAGGATTGCGGGTCAAGGACCCACCTTTATACGAATTGATCGAAGCAGTGTTCCTCGATCCCGCGCTTACCGCGATCTACGGAACCTGCTGATCACTGCTATCGTTTGTTTATTCATCAAGAGCGCCGTCCACTTCAGTGGACGGCGCTCTTGTCATTTGTGCCGCCGCGCGCGTTTGCCGCCGTCGCGGGTGGGCAATGCTGTTTCCGAATGAGGGACAGTGATGACGGATCGACAAGATAATGCGCGCGGAGAGCCGCGCGAACACCGGAACGAGGTGCCGGGGGATATTGCGGACGAAGCGCGGGAGAACCTGCCCGGCAGCCTGGGTAGCGATGATCCCGATGCCGATCCCAACGCCACCATCGACGAGTTAATTGACTTCACCGTGCGCGACCCCGTCGGCGGCCAATTCGTCGCCACCGACCAGGATAGTCGCTATCAACGCAACCAGGACGGCGCCAGCGTAGACCCCGACGATTTGCTGGAAGGAGAATGAAGGGGTCAGGTGCTGGGTGTCAGGTGTCAGGTGTCAGGTGTCAGGTGTCAGGTGTCAGGTGTCAGGTGTCAGGTGTCAGGTGTCAGGTGTCAGCCAAGTCGGCCTTGTCCGACTTGGCTGACACCCAGCACCCAGCACCCAGCACCCAGCACCCAGCACCCAGCACCCAGCACCCAATCCCTAATCCCCAACCCCTAATTTGACCACACACTCGCTCTCCGAGTAATATAACTGTCGGTTTTTACCTCGCAAAGGAGCGTTCGAATGGCGGAGAAGGTGGCGTTGGCTTACTCGGGTGGACTGGATACGTCGGTCGCCGTGCAGTGGCTGCAGCAGGAGAAGGGGTTGGACGTGATTGCGGTCGCGATCGATGTCGGCGAAGAGCGCGATTATGCGGCGATTCAGCAGAAAGCGCTGCAAATCGGCGCCGCGCAGTCGTTTGTGGTGGATGCGAAGCAGCGTTTCGCGGATGAATATATCAGCCGCGCGATCAAGGCCAATGCGCTCTACGAAGGACGCTACCCCGTTTCGACTTCGCTCGCGCGTCCGCTGATCGCCCAACTGGTCGGTGAAGTCGCCGAGCGCGAAGGGGCGACCGTGTTGGCGCATGGCTCGACCGGCAAAGGCAACGATCAAGTGCGTTTCGAGACCACCTGGCAGTGCCTCTTCCCGCAGATGCGCATCTACGCGCCGGTCCGTGAGTGGGGCATGACGCGCGATCAGGAGATCGTGTATGCGGAACAACACGGCATTCCGATCCCGGTGAGCAAGAAGAGCCCCTATTCGCTGGATGTCAACCTGTGGGGGAAGAGCTGCGAAGCCGGCATTCTGGAAGATCCGTGGAATGAGCCTCCCGCTGACGTGTGGACCTGGACGAAATCACCCGTCGATGCCCCCACCGAACCGGGCTATGTGGTGATCGGCTTCGAGCACGGCGTGCCGGTCAGCCTGGACGGCACGCCGATGAGCCTGCTCGATATCATCGTGCGGCTGAACGCCGTGGCCGGTGAGCATGGCATCGGGCGGATCGACATGATCGAGAACCGCCTGGTGGGTATTAAATCTCGCGAAACCTATGAATGCCCGGCCGCCATCACCTTGCTGTCCGCGCATCGCGAACTGGAAAGCCTGTGCCTGGAGCGCTCGGTAGCGCATTTCAAGACCGGTATCGAACAGCGCTATACCGAGTTGATCTATAACGGCCTCTGGTTCAGTCCGCTGCGGTTGGCGCTGGATGCCTTTATCGATCAGACGCAGCAGCAGCTCACCGGTGAAGTGCGCATGAAGCTGCACAAAGGCGCCTGCATGGCTGCCGGCCGCCGTTCGCCGCACTCGCTGTATCGGTTCGAACTCGCCACCTATGACACCGGCGATACCTTCGATCAAAGCCTGGCGAAAGGCTTCATCGATCTCTGGGCGCTGCCGGCAAAAGTCTGGAACGCCGCCAATCGCGAGCGTTAAACTGACTGAGATTGTCCTTCTCTCGGGGTGCGGGTAACCGCACCCCGTTTTTTTGGGCCTCCTTGGTCGATACCCCAACGTCAGCGAACTATTTCCATGACGCAGCAAAATTTAATGTCTCCGTGCAGGCCCCACTGGCGCGCGAGCGTCCCCGCGAGCAGGTCGAGTATCCCCCCGGTGCTCGCGGGGACGCTCGCGCGCCAGTGGGGCCTGTACGGAGACTTTTTTACCCCCTGCACAGTTAGATATTTTTTTCGGTTGCTGCAACTTTAGCTAGCTGGAAAAACGCCGGAAGGGATAGACGGATAAGAAATCCAGTGACCAATGGGTGGTTAATTGATATTTATGGAATACTAAGGTATTCTTTGTGTGGCGAATTCGGCGTTTGCCAAATGTAAGGAGACAGAGCATGTTACAGCCCCTCTTTCTGCACAGCGCCCTGTGCGTTGTTGTGATCGCCTGCGCTTGCGCGCTGACGGCGGCATTTTGTGGATCGTCAATCATCGGCGCACGGCTACATGCGCTTCGGTTGACCGTGAGGCGTGTCCAACCACACGGCTGGTCGTTGTTGAGTATGATGCTGTTGCTGACGCTGGCATTGCCCGCGTTGGCCACTTCTTACACCGTCACCACCACGGCCGGGTCTGGTGGCACGATTTCCCCGGGTACTTCATCTATCAGCAGTGGGGGAAAGCTTACTTTCACCGCGAAACCCGGTACGGGATACGGGGTGGCCGCCTGGGTCTATGACGGCAATGTCCTGTATACCGGAGGAATTGCCGCCAATGGCTTTAACATTGGTCTAACCTGTACCCTCTCAAACATTACCGCCAATCATACTCTGGCGGTATACTTTAGAAGATCAGCAACATATATGGTCTTTCCGTCGGCGGGCGCGAATGGCACAATTACCCCGTATGCGCCGCAAACGATGATTTCCGGCGGCAGTATCCTCTTTACCGCAGCCGCCAATGCCGGCTTTACCACCGATAGCTGGTGGGTCGATGGAATCGCCAAGCAAACCGGCGGCGCGAAATACACCTTATCCCCCATCGGCGCCAGTCATGCCGTAAAGGTAACGTTCAAGGCGTTGCCAAAGTATCTCGTCACTCCCACTGCCGGGCTGCACGGCGCCATCACACCGGCGACGCAGCAGACCGTCATCTACGGCAATAGCGTCACCTTTATCGCCTTGCCAAATACCGGCTACACCACGAATAGCTGGTCGGTCGATGGAATCTTCAAGCAAAGCGGCGGAGCAAAATATACGTTAAGCAACGTCACCGCCAGCCATACCGTGGTGGTGAATTTCAAACAGTTGACCTATACCGTCACCCCCACTGCTGGTCCCAACGGCACCATCTCGCCGTCGACGGCGCAGGCTGTCAGCTATGGCAGTAACAAAACCTTTACCGCCTTACCCAGTGCCGGCTACCAGGTGAAAAGTTGGACGCTCGATGGCGTGGTGAAACAGAATGGGGGAACGACTTACGTCGTAAGCAACGTTACCGCTCCTCATCAGGTCAACGTCAGCTTCATGCAAATCAATACCCCCCCGACGATCTCGCAGGTACCGTACCTGACCGTGAATGTGAACAGTGGGCCGCAGTCGGTACCGCTGTCTGGCATTACCCCGGGGAATGCCGGCGAGACCGGGCAGACGATGACCATCACCGCCACCTCGAACAAGTCGTCGCTGATTCCGAACCCGCGGATAAACTACGCCAGTCCCGCGACTACCGGCACGCTCATGTTCACGCCGGCGATCAATGCCTCCGGGGCGGCGCTGATCACCGTGAAGGTACAGGATAACGGTGGGACGGCGAACGGCGGCAGCGATACCACCACCATGTCCTTCCTCGTCACTGTCCGCAGTCCCAGCGGTTTAATGGCGTGGGGCAATAATAGCGCCGGGCAATGTACCTTCTCTACCGCGTATACCTCAGTGCTGGCGATTGCCGGTGGCTGGTACCATACCGTGGCGCTGAAACAGGATGGCACGGTGCAGTGCTGGGGTGGGACGAATGACGGCGAAGCCAACGTGCCCGCCGGACTGTCCGGCGTCACGGCGATTGCCGCCGGCGGCACGCATACGGTCGCCTTGTTGAACTCCGGCAAAGTCATCGCCTGGGGAAATAATCACAGCGGCGAATGCACGGTGCCCACCGCTGCCCTGAGCGGAGTGGCTGCCATCGCCGCCGGAGATTCCCATACAGTGGCCTTGAAATACGATGGGACGGTGCTCTGCTGGGGCAGCAATGCCAGCGGGCAATGCACCGTGCTGCCCGGCTTGAGCGGCGTGGTGGCGATCGCCGCCGGCGCCCAGCATACCGTGGCGCTGAAAGGCAACGGCACGGTAGTCGCCTGGGGCGATAACAGTTATGGGCAACGGGCAGTGCCATCACATTTGGCCGGCATACAGGCGATTGCCGCCGGCGCGTACCATACCCTGGCATTAACGAGCGGTGGGCAAGTCATCGGTTGGGGCGCGAATGATCAGGGGCAAAGCACTGCGCCGGCAGGACTCTCCGCCGTCCAGATCGCGGCCGGCAAATATCACTCGGTCGCCTTGAAAGCCGATGGCACGGTCGCTTGCTGGGGGGGCGGGAAAACCAATACCGGCATGACGCCGGAATTTGGCCAGAGCATCGTGCCGAATGGGCTGACGAATGTGCAGGCCGTGGCCGCCGGCAGCGTCCATACCATTATCAGTTGCCCGGTGGGCACACCGACCACGCTGACCTTCACCGGCACTCCGGCGCTGAGCAATCAGCCCATTGGTACCACGATCGGTACCTTCGCTACCCAACCGAGCTACCTCGCGCCCTTCACCTATACGCTGGTGCGCGGCTACGGACCGGGCATCGGCAGCGATAATGCCGCGTTTACCATCGCCGGCAATGTGCTGAAGACCAAAGTGGTGTTGGATTACGCTAAACAATCGTCCTACAGCATATACGTACGGACCACGGACCAGTTTGGGGACTTTCTGGAGAAGACTTTTACCATCACCGTCCCGCCGACCATTACCGGCGTGAATTTGTCCCCGAGCACGGTGACCGAATTCTCCCCCGCCGGCACCCTGGTGGGCACCTTCACCGCGAGCCCGGATAGCAATTTCCCCTTCAGCTATTTGCTGGTCAACGGCGCCGGCAGCGCGGATAATGCGCTGTTCACCATTGACGGGAACAAGTTGAAGCTCGCGACGACTGCGCCGGATGCCCTCAAACAGCCCACCTGCTCGATCCGCGTGCGCGTGGTCGATCGGTATGCGCAATACGCGGAAGCGCCCATGACCATTACCGTACTTCCGCAGTCTCGTCCCGACCTGACCATTTTCAACGGCACGAGCTGGCTCGGGGCCGGCATCTATAATGCGGATGGCACCGGGCAGACCTGCCTGATGACTTGCAACGCCTCCGGCACCGGCTATTCCTTTGCCGTGCTGAATCGGGGAGCGTCGGCAG
>Ga0118677_10002738_pt1 | contig 34817 bp, 33 predicted proteins | sample AliMusrvi5mmetaG_FD_86154 | JGI IMG/M metagenome (GOLD analysis project Ga0118677, IMG submission 86154)
AAATAAATTAATACTGATAATGGACAATAAACAGATTCAGTCGGAACGGATAAGGGGTTTCTTTATCCAGGCTGCAAAGGAGCTGCTCAAGGGCGAGGGGCTCAGAAGCGTCAGCACGAGAAGCGTGGCGGAAAAGGCGGGGTATTCGTATGCCACGCTTTACAACTATTTCAAGGATATCAACGACCTGGTTTTCGAATGTGTCAAAGACTTTCAGTCGGAATGCGAGGCTTTCGTGAAATCAAAGACAAAGAAAGCCAGTCCTGGAAAGGAAAAGATCAAGGCGATCATGGCGGCTTATATCGATTATTTCGTCGAATATCCGGGCACCTTCGAGCTCTGCTTCCTTGAAAAAATCCGGGGGATCGCCGGCAGGACCGAGCTGACGGAACTTATCTATTCATTCCCCGACAGGCTCTGCCAGGAGCAATGGAACTTTTGTATCAACGAAAAGATCATGGACCCTGAGACCGTTGAGCAAACCCGTCATCAGCTTCGCAATACAGTAATGGGACTGCTTCTTTTTTACGAAAACCGAGGACAACCGGCAAGCTACAAGGAGTTTGTTGAACTGGCAACCAGACTGATCGCGTTGACAGTAGGCAAATGAAACGACAGCTGACTGCTGACTGCCGACTGTCTAATTGACCTCCACCATCGTATGAAACACCGTTTCGCCGACAGAATGGACGATCAGGAAATAGTTTCCTGGTTTGATGATGGTAGTGTTTATTCCGAGATCTTCGTTTTCACGCAGGTTCAGGTATTCTTTCAGGAAAACGGTTTCGCCCATGAAACTTACAATGCGGATATCCATAGTGGAGTAACTGTTCCCTGAAAATTTAAGGTGAAGGTTGTCACTGCATGGGTTGGGGTAAACGCTGAAGACCGGACAGTTCACTGAGGCCGCACTGGGAGCTGCAATCGTAAAGCTCTTATCGCTGAAATCAGTCAGGTTGTCAATGGGGTTTGTGAGGTTGGTGATCCTGAGCCTGTACATATTCCCCTGCGCGATCGTCCAGGGCGGCGTCCACTTATAGGTGTTCACCCCGGAAACAGTCTGTTCACAGATCGTCAAAACGAGTTCATTGCCTTTATACAATTCTATTTTAACACTCGAAGGTGCATTGGTTGTCCACTGAATGGTTGAAGGGCATCCGATGGTCCATTTCTCTCCGCCGTTCGGCGAAAGAATGGTCACGGATGTGGCAGCAAAAAGAGACCCGGTCAGAATAATTCCGAGGATCAGAGAGACGTACTTTTTCATATTCAGAAGTTTGAATACCAAAAATATGCAGAAATAATAGATTTGTCAATTGGGGGAAACCGTAAAGACGGTCGGCGGTCGGCAGTCGGCAGTCGGCAGTCAGAAGACAGAAGACAGAATACAGAAGACAGACGGAGGAGGATGGAAAACGAATTGTAGGGGCATGACATGTCATGCCCTTCATTCAGACAGAGGGCGAAAAATCACAAATCACAAATCACAAATCACAATTAACCAAAGAACCCAATTCGCCACAGCGCAAACACATCCATGGTGATGGCAATGGAGAAGTGGATGAGGATGCCGAGGATGATGGAGCGGCTTTTCAGACTGAGGGTGCCCAGGATGATGCCGGCGAAGATGGCGGCGATGGTTTCTCCGAAGGGTTTGCCGAAATGCACAAGGCAGTAGGGGATGGTCATGATGAAGATGGAATAGAAGCCGAACCTTGACCTGGTGCCGTGGAGCATGAATCCACGGAAAAAGAATTCAACGGCGACGAACTGAAGGAAATAAGCTAACTCCCACCAGATGAAGAAATGCATGAATGTTTCCCGGGAGGGATGAAACAAGGGGTAGCGCGACTGGAACGCCTGTGTAGTGGAGGCCAGGAAGACGATCGGCAGCATCACGCCCAGCATAAGCAGGTAAATTGGATAGTCTTTTGCGATACCTTGCAGCCGGAAACCATAATCACTGAGCTTTTCCCGGAAAATAAACTTGATGATCAGAACCGGTATAATCAGATAGAAGGTCACAATCATACCGATCCAGAAGAGCATGCTGTGGAATTTACCGGTTTCAGTGCCGAAAAAAAATGAACAGTACCACCACCCGAATTTACCGGGGTTTACAATAAGTGATGGCAGGAAAATTGCTGTGTTTCCGAAATACCGTGTAATGCTGATCCCGACAGCGGCATATACAAGGATGATCAGGATCTTCAGGTTCGGAGAAAAACCGTTCTGACCGATGATCGACTGCCTGGACTCCTCTTCGCTTTCCCTCCAGGTTTTCAGGAAGAATTCCTTAAAGTATTGCTTCATATGCAAATGATGGTTGGCAAAAGTAAGGAAGATTCTTTTTACAGTTTAATTCCCTGATGAAAAGCAAAAAGCCCAGGCATACCGGCAAGGCGGGGTTTTCTGCATACTTTTCGGGATTGAAATGACTGTTTGCCCGTTTATTATTTTCCATTGGAGTTTCTGCCTGGAACCTAGCAGGGTTAAGGAAGTCTTCGGCGATGGATGATATCCGGAAAGGATAATGGTGGCAGGGAGGGCTGTTTCGTTGTCTGCGGCAAGATAAATGGCATTCACGCGCCCGTCCTTATTCCGGGTATAGCAGATATTGGCTTCCCGGTAGGGAGCCACAGGGCGGGTGCCGTAGATGGCATTGCCATTCACCTTCATCCATTCGCAAATATCCTTAAGGCGGTCATATGCTTCAGGAGCAAAATCACCATCGGGGCCCGGACCGATATTCAGCAGGTAGTTTCCCCCTTTTGCGACGATGTCGACGAGGTGGCGGATGATGACGTCAACTCCTTTGTAGGTGTCGCCCGGTACATAGCTCCAGGAATTTCCCATCGTCATGCAGGTTTCCCAGGGATAATCCAGCGGTTTATCAGGCACTTCCTGCTCCGGAGTCCTGTAATTCTCATATTCGGTGCCAACGGAACGGTCGACCACAATGAGTCCGGGCTGGTTTTTTCGTCCCATTTCTGCAATCCGTTTCATATCGATGTCCTGGTCGTAAACGATGCCACGCTGCCATTCCACGTTACGGTCCACGGTGCTTAAGGGGCGCACCCATCCGCCATCGAGCCAGAGGATGTCGATTTTGCCATACCCGGTGAGGATCTCCTCAATCTGTTTATAGGTGAAGTCCTTGTAAGCCTGCCAACGTTGGGGATACTTAGCCGGATCATAGTTGACATTCCGGTCCATCGGCGGAAAATAGGGCCACCAGTAGTCGGTACAGTGCCAGTCGGGTTTTGAGAAATAGGCTCCGACTTTCATTCCCTTGCTTCTGAAAGCGTTGACGATCTCCAGTGCCGCGTTGGCTTTGGGACTCGTATGAAAAGGTGTTTTCGCCGAAGTTATTTTGTAGTCTGTTTGTTTGGTATCGAACATGCAGAATCCATCATGGTGCTTGAATGTGAAAACAACATACCGGAAGCCTGCTTCTTTTGCTTTTGCAGCCCATTTGTCCGGGTCAAATTTCACCGGGTTGAAGGTGGTCTGCAGGTTTTCATAAGCCTTTACATAGGTGTTGTAATCCGAAGCATAAGGTCCTTTCCGCTGTGTCCAGGATTCATCTTCCGGGCAAATGCTCCAGGATTCAACTATACCCCATTGACTGTATGTTCCCCAATGCATCAGCAACCCGAATTTCATGTCCTGCCACTGCTCCAGGTTTTGCCTGACGAGTGTGTCAGCTGGCCAGGAATACGCGGAGGATTGAGCACAGAGGATGGAAGTGTTTAAGAGGAAAAAGATAAGAATGACGAGGCGATTCATCTGTTTTTTCTGCCAAAATAAAGAAAAAAAGTAAAAAACTGATTACATTTATCTCCTTGATCCCACATTATGGGGAAATTTCGCCTTTTTGTTTTATAGTTTCTGTTGCTGACATTGATAAATTGATCTTATTGTTTTTCTTTCAATAACGCAGTATTAAAATGAAGCGCCGGTCTCTTCCGCTGAACCTGAAAAAAAGCTCGGTCAACCCATGGCCGGTGGTGCTTCCTTATGTGATCGTCAGCGGACTCTGGATATTCTTTTCGGATGGAATATTGCCCCTGTTTACACAGGATCTTCACAGGATCTCTGTTTTAAGCATGTATAAAGGATGGACATTCGTATTTGTGACCGGGGTGATGCTCTATTTCCTGGTCAGGGGAAGAAGTGCAAAACTGAAAGCCAGCAATGAAAGTTTCCGGATGCTCTTTAATTCGATGGCCCAGGGGGTTGTTTACCAGGATTCCAGCGGGAGGATCACACTTGCAAATCCTGCCGCTGAAGAGATCCTTGGGTTAAAACTTGAGGCATTAAAGAGTTTGGCTGATACTGGTCCAATATTACGGACTGTTTATGAGGACGGAAGCGAGTTCCCTCGTTCCGTTTACCCTTTTGTAATTGCCATGAACAGCGGGAAACCAGTCAAGAATGTTGTGGTGGGTTTTTCTCATCCCGGGATATCAGAGCTCCGCTGGATATTGATTGATTCTGTTCCGCAGTTCATGCCAAATGAGAGCGTTCCTTTCCAGGTGTTTTCGACATTTACCAATATAACGGAAAGAAAGAAAACCGAGGAAGTGATCATTGAATTAAATAAAACCCTTGAACAGCGGGTCATTGAGAGGACCTCTGATCTTGAATCCTTTACTTATTCTGTTGCACACGACCTGCGTGCACCTTTACGGGGTATCGATGGTTTTACCGGCATACTGGAAGAAGACTATGCTCAACTGCTCGATGAAGAGGGAACAAAGGTTATGCACAAGATCAGGGAGAATGTGGTATTCATGGATAAACTCATGGATGCCCTGCTTGAATTTTCCAGGATGGGGCGTTCGGAGATGCAGGAGACAGACTTCAATATGTCTGATATTATTGAAGACTGTTATCATAAGCTGACGACCGAAGAGCAGAGGGCAATAATCCGTTTTAAACTGGATGCACATTGTTTAGTCCATGCCGATCGTTCGCTGATGTTCCATGTGTGGAGCAACCTCTTGTCAAATGCGCTTAAGTTCAGCGCCAACAAGGAGAAACCCGAGATCACCATAAAGTGCAGCCGCGAAAACAATGAACTTGTTTTCTCAATCCGGGATAACGGCGCCGGCTTCGATATGCGTTATAAGGATAAACTCTTCGGAGTATTCCAGCGTCTTCATTCCGTTCGTGAATTTTCAGGGACTGGTGTGGGACTTGCCATTGTGCACCGTATCATTCAACGCCATGGCGGCAGGATATGGGCAGTGTCGGAGGTCGACAAAGGAGCGACATTTTATTTTACACTTGGCAGATGAGTTGCAAGTTGTAAGTTGCAATTTGCAACTTGCAACTTGCAATTCGCAATTAATAGAACACCGGCTGATACTCAGGTGGCGAGTAGAGATGAATGGAAACGGCCCGCAGGTTCGTATGGTTGAATACGCTGTGAAGTACCTGCTTTCCTTCCTTATAACCCGTCATACCTCTGTAAACAATAGTCTTCCGGATGAATTGCTTGTCGCCGTTATAGAGGTAGGTGTTTTCCTTGAGTTTTCCCTTTACAACCGTTAAAAGGCAGCCATTATCGGGGTGGTCATGCGGCATGCATCCCTGTCCTGGTTTCCAGCAGAGAACAACGATCTCCAACAGGTTATTTTTCATAACCATGTTGCGGGAATAGTGATCCGGGTGATATATTTCGAATTCTTTCCAGTCTTCTCCTTCGTATTGCAGGAGAACAGGACCGAGTGATTCAAGTGGTTTCCCTTTTTGCAATTCTTTTGTGATCGTATCAAACAGTTCCTTGAGGGTCTTCATAGTCTCGTTTTCTTGCAGAAATAAGGATCAGCTTGTCCTTATATAGAATTACCGGCAGCAAAATTACGAGGATTAGTGATGAAACCCCCTGAGAAAACATGAAATTTTATAGGTTTATACAGGGGCTTATCTCTTTTTCTTGAGGTATAATGCATCAAGATAATACAGCAGACGGATTGAAAACGAATTGGAGGCAGGGGAGTTCAGGGTATGGTCGAGGTTGTTGAAGAAGACCGGTTCAATTTCGTTGGAAAAGGTGCTGACCGCGTTTTTCCAGACGACGGACAGCTGGCTGCCTGGTGCAAAATGCCAGTTGTAAACAAAGTCAATATTAAACAAATTATAATTGATGTCCTGATCGCCGCAATAACTGCTGGGATCAAGGTTTCCATCCTCCTTTAACCGGTAAAATTCCTTGTAGGGTGCGGTAACCCAGTAGTGCCTCACTTTCAGGTCGAGGCTCATGTTGCTGTTAAACATATATTTGGCTGAAAGGGTATTGGTAATTGTCTGGATATCCCTTTTTCCGAAAATGATCACCGGGTTGTCATTGACATCAAGCGAATCAGTGGCATATCCCACATTATTCATCAGCAATTCGTAGGAGAGGTTGTAAGAAAAAGTCAGACGGTCATTTACACGGTAGCGTGGCTGCATTCCTACGTTATAGGCCCATGACCTGTAGCGTGATGCTTTATAAATCGTAAACCAGGCATCGATAGCCAGCGGTTTCCTGTAATCAGTTGAAATCCATGGGTTGATGTTGTATTCCGCGGGTTGAATGTACATGTATCCGGCAACCCGGGGTTCATAGTAATCGTGGTAGGGAACCGGCAAAACATTGAATCCTACACCCAGGCTCAGCCGCTCTTTTTTAGTGGTGACGCTTCCTTCTCCATGGCACTCCAGGCTGTTATATTTTAAGCCGTCATACAGGGTGCTGTATGCTACGTAAAAGTAAGTGTACATCTCCAGCAGTTTCCAGAAAGGATCGTATTTGTTGTAGTTAAAGGTAGCCAGGTTGAGAAACCGGTTGTTCCGGGCATTGTATCCCATGTCGTTCGGGTCATACTTTGAGGTTTCCAGCAGCTGGTAGTAGCTGAACAGCATGTTTCCGCTTACCTTGGCAAAATTCAGCGTATGGTGGTAACCGATATCCGCGGCATCATGACTGTAATATTTCTGGCTGACGATGGCATCGCCGGAAAATGTGTAATTGTGCTTTTTGGTGAAGAACTTGAAATTGGTACCGGTAACATTAGCCATATAGCCGACAGTTGGCTCATAATAGTTTGTATTCAGAAAATCGATGTAGGAGTTGTTTTTCAGCGCCTGATCGAGCACAATCATGTTGTAATTGGTGAATCCCTGGGTAAGGACGCGTCTTGTTTTACCCGTGATGGTGTCTTCGACCGTAGCCCAGGTATTTGCCGAGATCGCGTTGAAGATACCTATCCCGAGACCCTTGTTTGTGCGTCCTGAGATCTTGGATGCATTGATCAGTTTGGTCTGCTGGGGGTTGTTTTTCACTACCTCGTCCGTTCCGAGTGAATCCCCGGCTGCACCATAACCACGCGGCATACCACCGATCCTCCTTGAATAGAATATCCCGCTTTTATTGAAAAGCTCTGTGCCTTCGGTGAAGAACTGCCTTTTCTCATCGTAGCGGATCTCGAAGGGGCTGAAGTTATAGACTTTGTCATCGGAGGCAACCTGGCCGAAGTCGGGGATGAGGGTCATGTCGAGTGTGAAGCTCTGGTTAAGCCCTAGTTTCAGGTCGGCTCCGTAATTACCGGTGAACTGCCAGTTGGTATTCTCCGGATTTTTCTCAACATAACCTGAGAGGTAGGGAGAAAGGGAGAGTCGCAGGGGCGGTTTGACATTTTCGATGCCTTCCAGCAATCCCTGCTGGTTCACAACGCCATCCACTTTCTTGTCGATGCGGTTCCAGCTTGAGCGTTCCCTGTATCGACGGACATCTCTTGAGCAGTTGAAACCCCATTCCTGGACGGCTTTCTTCGGAAAACGGATGGCGGAAAAAGGTATTTTGAATTCGGCTATCCAGCCCTCTTTTGTGATCTTTGCCTTGCTTTCCCACACAGCATCCCAGCTCAGGTCCGTGGAGTTGCTGCTTATCTTGTAATCCATCTGTACATCCGAGGCATACTGGAAGAACACGAAGGCATTCACCCCGTCATTGAACGGGCTGATCGAAAAGCCAAACTGATCGGCATTCAGTCCGTCAGTATCGCGGAGGCCCTTCTGAACAAGGATACTGTCGGGAGAGGGGTCATACATGATAGCACCGACATACAGGGCTGTATTGTCATAGAGAAACCTTACCTCTGTCCTGTAAACGCCGGGGCGGTCATTATACGGAATGTATTCGGTGAAATCAGATGCAACCGGAGCATCTTTCCATGCAGCTTCATCCAGAACGCCATCAATCCGCGGAGCCTCCGTTACCCTGATCGCATTTGCTTTCTTTTTCGCCGCCTGCCCTAAAACCAGGGCGGAAACAAAAAGAAGGCATAGGGCGGTGAGGAGGATTTTCTTCATGCAGGGTTTAAAGACGCACAAAAATAACAGATGTTACAGCATCTGAATAATGTAATCGGTGAAAGGGATAAAATGAAAGGTGAATGCGATTTGATGCTTTCGCCAGGTTAAACAGGCAAATTGTGTGATTATAAGCAAAAGAGAAGCAGGGTGATGAACCGCTTTATACGTTCAGCAGATCTTTGTAGATCCCGAAATTTTCTTCGTCGTAACAAACGAAAATCACTTTTTCGACCGTCTCGTTCTTCTCAAGAAACGATTTTACTTCACGGATCGCGATCTCTGCCGCCAGTTTCTTTGGGAAATGGTAGATCCCAGTGCTGATGTTCGGAAAGGCGACGGTCCTGCACTCATGTTCCAGGGCCAGCCTGAGGCAGTTCTGGTAACAGCCGGCCAGTATGGCCTCTTCATTGTTTTTGCCTTCATGCCATACCGGGCCCACTGTATGGATGATAAAGCGGGCCTGGAGTTTGAACCCCTTGGTGATGCGTGCTTCACCGGTCGGACAGCCACCGAGGAGGTTGCAGACTTCCTGCAGGCCGGGGCCGGCAGCCCGGTGGATCGCTCCGTCAACTCCACCGCCACCCAGCAGGGAGTTATTGGCTGCATTTACAATAGCGTCGACATGCAATGTGGTGATATCGCCCTGTATGAGTTCGATGAGTGTGGTCATGATTAGTAAAGTTTATAAAGTTTGTAAAGTTTGTAAAGTTTTTACAGGAAGTTATCATTCATTACTTTTAGAAATTCAGCATAAACATTTTTATTAACTGCGAGAATTTCTTTGCCAAAGATATAATTTTCTTTGCCAGAAAAATCACTTACGGTTCCTCCTGCGTTTTTTACCAGCAGGGCACCGGCGGCAACGTCCCAGGGACGAAGTCCGTATTCGAAGAATCCGTCATACCTCCCGGCAGCGACATAGGCCAGGTCGGCCGCGGCGGAACCAAGCCGCCTGACGCCATGGCTGTGCTGCATAAGGTAACGGAAAAGGTTCATGTAGCCGTCGAGCCGGCTGTAATCATAATAAGGGAACCCGGTTGCAAACAGGGCGTCTGAGACCCTGGATATCCCGGAAACCCTGATCTCCTTTCCATTCAGGTAGGAGGGTGCGCCTTTCCAGGTATAAAAGCATTCGTCCATATTTACCTCGTACACCATACCGACCGTCAGTTCGTCATGTTCCATCAGGGCAATGCTGATGCAGTACATGGGTACGCCATGAATGAAGTTTGTGGTTCCATCGAGCGGGTCAACGATCCAGTTCATCGCTTTCCGCTCCAGGTCCGGACTCTCTTCGGCAATAAACCCGGTGCCCGGGAGTATGGCGCTCAATCCTTCAACCAGTTTCTTTTCTGATGTTTTGTCAATATAGGTCACAAAATCATGAGGACCCTTCGACTGAATATCTTCACGGTGAAGTTTACTGATCTCAGTCCGAAGGAAGCGGCCGGTTTCTCTGGCAAGGTTGCAGACTTTGTCTGTTATCAGACGGTAGTCGGGGAGGGGGGGAGTTGACATCTGGTTGTAAGTTGTAAGTTGTAAGTTGTAAGTTGGATGCTGGATGCTGGATACTGGATACTGGATGCTGGATGCTGGATGCTGGATGCTGGTTACTCGTCACTCGTCACTCGTCACCCGTCACTCGTTACCTGATAAAAGTTCCGTCGGGATCGATTTTGTTCAGGGTTACGGGTACGATCTGATTTACCAGGCCGGGGTCGTATTTCGTTTTTACACGGATATAGTTTTCGGTAAATCCGTGCATGAATCCTTCGCTGTTGTCGGATTCGAAAAGAACATGGGCTTCTTTACCAATGTTCTGAAGGTAGAATTCCTTTTTTTTGAGTTCGCTCAGATGGTGGAGCCTGTCGCTGCGCTCCTTTTTAACTTTATCCTGGACAGGGTCGGTCATTTTTCCGGCCAGGGTGTGGTCGCGTTTTGAATAGGTGAAAACATGCAGATAGGAGATATTCAGGCTGTTGATAAACTCATACGTGCTTTCAAATTCCTCATCCGTTTCACCGGGGAAACCCACGATAACATCGGCCGCGATGCAGGCGGAGGGCAGGAGTGCATGGATATTTCTGACGCGGGAGGCATAGAGGTCGCAGTTATATTTTCGTTTCATGGCTGAAAGTACACGGTCATTGCCGGATTGAAGAGGGATATGGAAATGCGGCATGAACCTTTTGGAAACAGCGATCTTCTCTATAATGGCGTCGTTCAGAAGGTCGGGTTCGATGGAAGAGATGCGGATCCGCGGGATCTCTTCCGTGTTTTCCAGGGCATCCACCAAACCGGCAAAGGTCTCACCGTTATGATGCCCGAAGTCTCCGATGTTTACACCTGTCAGGATGATTTCCCGGATCCCGGTGGCAGATACCTCCTTTGCATTGGCGATCACATTTGCGATGGTGTCGCTGCGGCTGTGTCCGCGGGCAAGCGGGATGGTGCAATAGGAGCAGAAGTAATCGCATCCGTCCTGGACCTTCAGGAAGGAACGTGTGCGGTCACCATAGGAAAAGGAGGGGATAAAGGTCTCCGCGTCAAGATGCGCATGGTAATCGGTTGTATTCTGCGGGATCCCGTCAAGTTTTTCCAGCTCTTCCATAAGGCTGAATTTGCCGGTATGGCCCAGCACAAGATCAACCCCTTCCATGCCCGATATCTCATCCGGTTTCAGTTCAGAGAAACATCCGATCACGGCGATCCGTGCTGCCGGGTTGAGCTTATGTGCCTGGCGGATGGCCGCCCTGCATTTCTTCTCTGCAACGGCCGTCACCACGCAGGTACTGATGACATAGATGTCGGCCTTTTCTTTAAAATCGAGGAGCTCAAATCCCTTTTCCTTAAATTGCCGGGAGAGGGTGGAAGCTTCCGCATAGTTTACTTTACAGCCGAAATGGTGGAAGGCGATGGTTTTTTGATCCATGCTGCAAAGATAGCCATTATCAGATTTTTTTATAGCTTTGCACTCCCAAATCGAAAATCAACTCACACTATTAAGCGATCACACTATGAAGAAACTTGCCGTTGTAGCGCTGGGAGGAAATGCTCTCCTCCAGAGCAATCAGAAAGGAACCATCGACGAACAGGAAGCCAATGCCTATGAAACCTCCGAGAGCCTGCTGAAACTGATGAAACGGGATTATAACCTGGTGGTTACTCACGGTAATGGTCCCCAGGTAGGAAACATCATGCTGGCCAATGCAGCTGGTTTCAAGACCTACGGTGTGCCGGAGATGCCCCTGGATATCTGCGTTGCCTATTCACAGGGCTTCATAGGGTATATCATCGAGCAGCAGCTGAAAAATGTGCTTGAGAAGAACGATATGGACCGTGACATCATCACCATTACCACGCAGGTCCTTGTCAATAAAGATGACCCCGCCTTTCAGAATCCCACAAAACCGGTCGGTCCTTATTATTCAAAGGAAGAGATGGATGTGATCATCGCTGCAGATGCCAAAGCCCGTTTTGCCGAAGACCCCAGAGGGCGCGGCTGGCGGAAAGTAGTGGCTTCACCCAAACCACTGGTCATCATCAACAAGAAAACTATTGAAAAGATCGCACGCGAAGGACATATTGTGATCGCTGTAGGCGGCGGAGGGATCCCTGTTTTCTATGTTGAGCCCAACAAACTCCAGGGTATTGATGCCGTGATCGACAAGGATCTAGCTTCAGCACTCCTTGCTTCACAGATCAATGCCGATAAGTTCTTCATCCTTACCGACGTTCCCAAGGTCTGTATCAATTATAATACTCCCCAGGAAAAGGCCCTCGACCGCATGACGATCGCGGAAGCCAGGAAATACATGAAGGAAGGCCAGTTTGCCGAAGGCAGCATGGGGCCGAAAGTCAAGGCAGCCATTCACTTTGTGGAGCACTCAGGGAAAGATACCATCATAACCAAGACCACAATGCTTGGCATTGACAACGGGGGTACAAGGATCACGTTGGTTTAGTCAGATATTGGGATATTGAGATATTGGGATATTGTCATATCCAGCATCCAGCATCCAGCATCCAGCATCCAGCCTCAAAAAGCACTTCCGATTTTAATTCCAACGTTGAACAGGGGCATGAAATAGTCTGCTTTGGTGATCCTTGGAGAATGATCTGCGTTAGCCCAGTGAAAGGCTCCGTAGGTGCTGCCGTTGGTGTAGTAGCCATAGTCGTTAACCTGCAGCATCACATATTTCACGCCGGCGCCGAAGTAGTAATCGATGATCAGTTTTGAATACTTTTTTACCCTGCCGACCCGGATGCTGATCCCAAAGTCATTCCTGCGTTCATCCTGGAGATAGGTGAAGGTCGATATGTTATCGGATCCGAAGAAACGTGACCCGGTATTATTAAACCAAAGATATTTGTACATCAAAACCGGTCCGACATAATACCGGCTTCCCAGGTAATAATATTTCGGGTTAACGATAAATGAGAAGCTGTTGTAATCAAAAACAGGCCTGCCCTGAAAAACATCAGACTCAAATCGCAGTCCCTTAACACCTATTCCTGCTCCCACTTCTGTTTCCAGCCCAAAATGTTCATTGAAGATCCGTTCATAGGAGATCGCCAGTTCAAGATGCAGGAGTTTCGCCAGGTTGATCCGTATAGAATTGGGATATACAAACGGCTCCTCCTGTTGTTTTTTCTGGAGGGTGCTGTTCCTGTGCCTCAGGGATTTGTCATACGACGCAAGCGTTTTTATGTTTTTGTAGACATAATCCGGGGGAATAATGATGATCCAGCTGGCCGAATCCGTTTTTAAATAGCTAAGGTTATTAATGGCAGTGTGGTTATGGAAGCCGGCGCGACCGATCATATGTGTGGTTGTGCTCTCCAGGGAACTGAATTGCCGGAACCTGTATGACAAGGTGTCGATGAACAAGGTGTCGCCTGCTATCCTGCTGATCCTCACCTGTTTTTTCTGGCTCATGCCGGGGAGGGAGTAGGTGATGTCCTGGTTTTCCCGGAGTTCGTAGAGTTCGTAATAGGGGAGATGCTCAAGGTAAAGGAGTCGGTACAACTTGTGTTTACGGTAAACTCCGGTTTTTTCTGTGACAACGCCGTTGCTGAAGCCCATATCATTGCTAAGCTTGTCTTTGAAAGCACTGAGTTCTGAGGGTGAAGAGCAGGCTGATGCCGGAGGAACCACCAATTGTCCGGAAGCTGGAATATACGTGATTTTATATTGGTTTCGTGAGGAACGGAGCTCTTTTATCTCACTGATCCGGACCGGCCGGTTCATGAAAAACAGCGTATCACGGGAGATGCCGATGATCTTGTCATTCTGCAAAATGGTTGAATGCGGCTGGGTGTACTGAACCGAATCCCCACTCTCAATTTTAAGGATGGAGAAGGAATGCGGCTGACCGGCGAAGATGACATCACCTCTTTTTTGCTGTGAAAATGCATTCAGGGCAAAAAAGGAAATAACGACCAAAAGGAAAGAACGGGATTTCATAGCTGGTTGACCTCAGAATACCAACCAAATATAATGAAAAATTCAGATTATATTGAAAAAAGAAAAAACAGAGAATTACGACCAAACCCCTGAAACTTGCAACTTACAACTTGCAACTTGAAAATCACAAATCACAAATCACAAATCACAATTAATCCTGAAACACCATCTTCTTAACATCCAGCCCCTCGATGGTAAGAAGTGCCGTCTCCAGTTTCATAAATTCATTTACGTCACCGGTAAGTTCAAGGAGAATTAATCCTGCTTTATCGCAGAAATCATCATTTACCTCATGAAGGCCGAGGCGGGTTTTGATCGAACAGCCGAATTTGGTGAGCACGGACTGCACCTTGTCGGCTTCGCCGGCACGGTCGGAAAGGCGGATCCCAAGGATCCATATATCTTTAGTGTTCATATGAACAATTGTTTAAATGTTAATAGCTGAACTCCATCCGCTGGATCTCAATTCCGCCGATCAGATTCAGTTCTGCCTCCAGTTTGTCACATTCTTCTACTTTCCCTGACAGCTGTAAAAGGATGAACCCTACACGGCTGCATTTGTCTTCACTCACTTCATGCGATCCTAGCCGGGATTTAATAACGTGAGCATACCGGGTCAGGGTCTTTTGTGTCAGGCCCGCTTCTTTAATTCTGTCTGTGATCAGCAATCCGATAATCCGTAAATTTTGCATAATCTTTAGAAATTAGATCAATTAGATCAAATAGAAATTAAAAGTAAAGATCGCGTTTACCTTGTCTCACCAGGTCCAGCTTTTCAACAAGTTTCTCCTTGAAATTGTCGTTTTCCATCTCCCCGAGCTTTTCTTCAACCAGTTTGTAGCCCTTTTCCTTTGTTTGAGCCGGCGCATAATCTTCCAGGTATTCAGCTAAGGTGAGCAGGGCATTGGGTTGGCAGAAGCGTTTGATGAACCCGGGCACGGAGAATTCCATGAAGTGCTCCCCGGTGCGGCCGGCGCGGTAGCAGGAGGTACAGAAGGAGGGAATGTACTTATGCTGGATCAGCTCTTCCATGATCTCGTTGAGGCTCCGGTTGTCGTTGATCTGAAACTGTTCGAAATCGATATCCTGGTCTTCGTTTTCTTTCTTCTTCGAATAGCCGCCCATTTCAATGTTGGTTCCGCCGTCGATCTGGGAAACGCCGAACTGCAGAATTTCGTCCCGGATGGCTGCCGATTCGCGGGCAGTGAGGATAAGACCTGTATAGGGAACGGCAAGGCGTAAAATAGCAACAAGTCTTGTGAAATCACCATCGCTGACGATGTGGCTCTTGTCGATGTTCAGCTCGGAAGCATACTGTATCCTCGGAAATGAAATGGTATGGGGACCCACATTGTAACAGGCCTCGAAATGGTTGGTATGGCGCACGAGTCCCATCACTTCAAATTTCCAGTCGTACAATCCGAATAAAGCGCCGATGCCCACGTCGTCGATGCCGGCTTCCTGTGCACGGTCAAGGGCCGTGAGGCGCCAGTCGTAGTTTCTTTTTTGTCCGGAGAGATGAACCTTTGCATAGGTCTCTTCATGGTAGGTCTCCTGGAACACCTGGTAGGTGCCGATCAGGGCATCTTTTACGATACGGAAGCCATCAATGTCGAGGGGGGCTGCATTGATATTCACTCTGCGGATCTCTCCCGGACCGCTTTTTACACTATAAACCGTGCGGACAGTCTCTGCAATGAATTCTGCATTGTATTTTGGATGCTCTCCGTACACAAGGATCAGCCGTTTCTGTCCGCTATCCTCCAGGGCTTTCACCGAGTCAATCAGTTCCTGTTTGTCAAGGGTTATGCGCTTCATCTGCTTGTTGGAGGCCTTGTAACCGCAGTATGCGCAGTTGTTGATGCAGAGGTTGCCGATATACAATGGGGCAAAGAGCACGATCCGCTGGCCGTAGACTTTTTCTTTCAGTTTCCTTGCTCCCTGCTTGATCTCTTCTATAAGTTCAGGGTCATCTGCATTCAGCAGAACAGCCGTTTCTTCGAGTGTAAGGCGGTTTTTATCGAGGGATTTTGCGATAATTTCCCGGACACGTTCCGGGCTTGGCTTGGCTTTATTTAGATAATCCTGGATTTCCTCAGCATCAATGAAAGGTTTCATCCGCTGATCCCTGATTTTGCATTTTTCAGGAGTAAAGATCATTTAGCGTAAATTTAGATTGTAGTACAAAGATAGGGCAATTTGAAGTACGAAGTATGAGGTACGAACTACGAAGTAAGGGTCAAAAGGATTATTCTTCGTACTTCGTACTTCGTACTTCGTACTTTGCTTTTCTGTTCATTTCCGAAACATACACCCCGCCGACCACGATGATCATCCCGATGACCTTCTGAACCGTAAATTCCTCGGAGAGGATCATGAAGGAAAAGATGGCTGTGAAAACGGGGATGAGATTCGTGAAAATGTTTGACTTTGCAATGCCGAACAGCTGGACGGATTTTGCATAAAAAACGTATGCAAGGGAAGAGCAGAGAATGGCGAGGAACAGGAAGGACCGGACGATCTCCATGTTAGGCGCAACGGTGATGAATTTCTTCACTTCAAAGATGAAGAAGAATGGAAGGAAAAAAAAGATACCGGCAAGGTTCTGGTATCCGACAATGGTTAACGGAGAATAAGTCACTGAGAGTTTCTTCAGCATGATCGAATAGCAGAGTGCAGCAAAAACGGCCCCGAAGAGGAATATGACCCCCTTAGGTTCTACCGATAGCTTGAAGTCGCCGGTCATGAGCATTACCAGCACACCGGCAAACGAGACAAGTATCCCTGCGATGTTGATCCATGACAGTTTCTCCCGGTAGGTTACATACCCTGCTATGGGTGCAAAGACCGGGATGGTCGCAATAATCACAGCGGCTATGGTTGAGGAGGAGAACTTCAGACCATAATTTTCGCCGAGAAAATAGAGGAAGGGATTGAAAATGGCGCTGAGCAGGATGAGAAAGATGTCCTTTTTATAAAGTTTCTCGATCTTTCCCCGGATGGCCATCAGAAGGAATAAAAATCCTACCGAAAGGATGAGTCTGACCAGGATGATGCTGATGGGCTCGTAGTATTTCAGCAGAATTGAGGTCCATACAAACGACATGCCCCAGAAGAGCATGGCGGCAAGCGGGTAAAAGAATGCTGGAAGGGAAGTGTTTTTCACGCTGCAAAGTTACTTTTTTTGAATATTTTTATCGAATAGTGTAACAATTAAAAAAATGCCGGGTCATTAGGCAAAATTCAGGAGTTTTTTGGACGGGAAATACCAAAATATTCACCAGGACCTGATCGATGCCTGTAAAAGGGGCGATCGGAGTGCACAGTTCAGGATCTACAAGCTCTATTATAAAGCCATGTACAACACAAGTCTCAGGATCGTAAATGACACACAGGAAGCGGAAGACGTGATGCAGGAGTCATTTCTGGAGGCTTTCCGGCGGCTTGACACCTATTCTGGCGAAGGAAGTTTCGGGTCCTGGCTGAAACGGATCGTGGTCAACAACTCCCTTGATGTACTGCGCAGAAATAAAGAGATGGTGTCACTGGATGAGACCGCGATCGACCTTCCTGAAGAAGTTGAGGAGAGCAACGAACAGGAGATACTGCTGCAGGTGGAAGAGGTGAAGGAGGCGATCACAAAACTGCCGGACGAATACCGTGTTGTGCTATCTCTTTTCCTGCTTGAAGGCTATGATCATGAGGAGATCAGTGAGATCCTGAATATTTCAAACAATCTTTCGCGTACCCGCTTTGTTCGTGCGAAGCAAAAACTGCTGATCATACTCAGGGGGGCGGGAATAAAGAAAAGTTATCTGTATAATTAAAAGAGATGGACAAGCTCGAGAAATTTATCCTGGAAAACCGGGAAGCATTCATGGACCAGGACCCAGATGAAGGTCATTTCAGCCGCTTTGAAGAAAAGCTCAGTCGGCAGGAATCCGGCCGGACCCTGGCCGGGAACCGTTTCCTGCTGCTTAAAATAGCTGCAGGCCTTCTCATCGTACTTTCTGTTTCGGTGCTTCTTTTTGATTTTGCCGCCAGCAGGCTCTTTAATTACGGGATAAACAGTCAGGCTGATAATCATGTGCCTGGTGATATCAGGGATGCCGTGAACTACTATGACCAGGCTGCTGAGACCGGCATGGGGACCATTAAGAAACTTGCATGCTGCGGACAGGACTCAAAAACCTTGTGTAAAATGGCCTCAAGTGAAATGAACTCGCTGGATGCCACTACAACTGAACTGACACAGGCACTGAAGGACCATCCTTGTGATGAACGCATACAGGCCGCATTGATCCGTACCCAGCAAATGAAAGAAACTGTCGTCAATCATATGGTCAGTAAAATGAACCAGGTAAGCCATTAAGAGAAGAATGAAGAATGAAAAATGAAAAATGAAAAATGAATTATGAAAACCAGAGGTAAAATAAACACAGGGATGCTCATATTTATCTTGTTTTTTGCAGGGTGTTTCCAGGCATTGGCACGGGATGAATATTCAAAGGTGATCAGGAAGGACTATCAGGTCAACCCGGATGCTCAGTTTATTGTAGAGAACAAATTCGGACAGATCCACTGTAACAACTGGGATAAAAATGTGATCTCCATTGAGGTCAGGATCACCGTGGAAGCATCCGGCGAAGCTGCAGCCAATAAGGTAATGGACAAGATATCCATAGTAACGACCGGGACCCCGGCACAGGTGGAGGCCCGTACACAGATAGAAGAGGGCTCGTTTTCCGGCAAAACGAAGGTGAATGTGGACTATACCATCAACATGCCGGCCAGCGTCAGCCTGGATGCGACCAATAAATTCGGGGATATCTTCATCAACGAGCTCACAGGCAAAGCCCGGATCAATATTTCTTACGGAAACCTTGAGATCAATCGTCTCGACAATTCCGATAACCTCCTTGACATAAAATTCAGCAAGGCGAACATACAATCTATGAAGGGAGCCGTCCTCATGCTGAAATACTCAGAACTCAATCTGGCCTATGCAGGGAGCATAAGGCTGGATTCAAAGTATTCGAACCTCGATGCAGACCGGATCATATCTCTCTCCGGGAGTTTTGAGGGCGGGAAACTCGATATGGAGAACTCATCGGTCATCGACAGCAAGTCCCGGTTTTCCGACCTGAGCATTACCCATATCGAAAAGTCACTCAGCCTTGATATTCAATACGGCAGTTGCGATGTCGAGGAGATGTCGGCGGATTTTACCGCGATCAACGTGAAAAACAAATATGCGAATATCAATATCGGCATCAATGATGCTGCCAGTTACATCCTGGATGCCAGCCTTAAGTTCTGCGACCTTGATTTTCCCGAAGATAATGCAAATATTACCCAGAAGATTGTAACCAATACCTCAAAATCATACCACGGCACCATCGGAAAAACATCCTCTCCTGCAGCCAAAGTGAATGTGACGAGTGAGTTTGGGAATGTTTCTTTAGAGTAGAAAGTTTGTATAGTTTGTAAAGCATCCAGCATCCAGCATCAAATATCATTAAAAACCAATCAGCCATGAAAACAACAAAATCATTCAGCACAATTTTAATTACCCTTGTTATCCTCCTGGTTTCCTGCAACGTTATCGGTGAGAGCGGGAGTGGGAACGTGGTCCGGGAGGATCGCCATGTTTCTTCCTTTAATGCCATCGATGTGTCGGGTTCCTTCGAGGTCTTTCTGAGCCAGGGAACTACACAGTCAGTCATCGTTGAAGCCGACGATAACCTGATGAAACTGATTAAAACCCGTGTGAACGGGAATACTCTGGAAATTGACACAAAGGAGCCTATCCGTCATGCTAAGTGCATGAAGATCTATCTCACTGTTACCGACCTGAAAGAGATACAACTGAGTGGCGCTGTGGATATCCAGACAGAAACAAAACTAACCTTCAATGACCTGTCGCTCGATGTAAGCGGTGCTACCGATTCAAAGATCGAACTTGATGTTCAGAAACTCAATGTGGATTGCAGCGGGGGCAGCAAACTTCATTTTGTTGGCCAGGCCAAGGAGGTCAGTTTTGATATTTCCGGGGCGGTGGACCTGTTTGCATTTGACATGGTAGCAGAAAAGATGGATCTTGGCATCAGTGGTGCCGGTAAAGCCGAAGTGAATGTTACAAGGGAATTCAATGCCGATATTTCCGGTGCTGCTTCCGTAAGATATAAAGGAAATCCTGAAAAGATATCCCAGGATGTATCTGGCGCAGGATCGATCAAGAAAGCGATCTAACCTTAGTGTTCTTAGTGAAGAGCCTTTGTGTCCTTCGTGGTATAAAAAAACCTTAACCACAAAGGACACAAAGGTTAACACAAAGGTCACAAAGGAGAGTTGATCAGTTTCAGGAAGTCTCCAATAGAAATGAGCGAAACCCCAAGGGCTTCTGCTTTTTTCCTTTTTTCAGGTCCCATATTTTCTCCTGCAAGGACAAAGCTGGTTTTTGCGGATATCGAGCCGACATTTTTTCCGCCGTTCGCTTCGATCATCTTTTTGATCTCATCACGGGAGAAATTTTCAAAAACCCCTGAAACCACAAATGATCTGCCTTCGAGAAGGCTGCTTACGCGACGTGCCGAGGGGTCCGTTATTTCGAACCTGACACCGGCAGCATGAAGGCGGTTTATGATCACGATATTCTTTTCTTCTTTAAACCATGCAATAACACTTTGGGCGATCTTGTCGCCGATCTCTTCAACGGTCAGGAGATCTTCGAGGGAAGCGGCATGCAGCTTTTCGATGGTCTCGAAATGCTCTGCCAGTTTTTTTGCGACGGTTTCACCTACATAACGGATACCAAGTCCGAAGAGCACCTTTTCAAAGCCAAGCTCTTTAGAATTCTCAATGCCCTTAAGGATATTTTCAACGGTCTTCTCACGGAAACTGACCCTGCGCTCTTTTCCTCCGTCCGGGTCCCGGATCACTTTTTCAAGGCCAAGAAGCATTTCACTCCTGAGATCGTAGAGGTCGGCAACGTTGGTAACCAGTCCCTGGTCAAAAAGCATTTCGATTTTTCCTTCTCCAAGGCTGTCGATGTTCATGGCCTTCCGGCTGATGAAATGCTCGAGTTTGCCTTTGATCTGTGGCGGGCATCCGCCCTCATTGGGGCAGTACCAGGCCGCTTCACCCTCTTTTCGTACCAGGAGTGTCCCGCATTCAGGGCAATTTTGAATGAAGGTGATGGGTTGTGCATCTGCCTTTCTGTTCTCCAGATCAACGGCTGTGATCTTTGGAATGATCTCACCGCCTTTTTCAACATGAACAAAATCGCCGGAATGCAATCCAAGTTCGGCAATGACATCTGCATTGTGAAGTGTGGCGCGTTTGACGATGGTTCCGGCAAGAAGGACCGGAGCAAGGTTGGCAACAGGTGTTACGGTTCCGGTGCGCCCGACCTGGTATACTACCGACAGCAGCCTTGTCACAGCGCTTTCGGCTTTGAATTTATAGGAGATGGCCCAGCGAGGCGATTTGGCTGTAAATCCAAGCTCTTTCTGCTGTTTCAGGGAGTTTACCTTGATGACGACCCCGTCGATATCGAAGGGAAAGGAATCCCGGTCATCATGACAGGTCTTGATAAAGTCGAGGATCTCATCAATATTCCTGCATTTGGCAATGTACCCTGATACCTGGAACCCCCATGATTTTGCAGCCATCAGGTAGTCATAGTGTGTGAGGAATTCAGGATTTTCGCCCGGGATATAATAGAGGTAGCAATCAAGACGCCGGTTCGCAACCTCTTTGGGGTCGAGCAGCTTAAGGCTGCCCGATGCTGTATTCCTTGGATTTGCGTAAGGTTCTTCGCCGTTCTCAGCCTGGATATTGTTGAGGCGTTTAAAACTCTCATGCGGAAGAATGATCTCTCCTCGGATCTCAAACTCCTCAGGGTAGCCGGAGCCTTTAAGCCGGATTGGGATGCTCCGGATGGTTTTTACGTTGGTAATGACATCATCGCCTCTTACTCCGTCTCCACGTGTCAGCGCCTGCACCAGCAAGCCGTTCTTATAGGTCAGCCCGATGGCGACGCCGTCGAATTTGAGTTCACATACGTATTCAATATCCTCGCCAACCAGCTTGTGAATGCGCTCTTCGAATTCCCGGATCTCTTCTTCGGAGTAAGTATTCCCAAGCGACATCATCGGGTATTTATGAGGCGCCTGGACGAATTCTTTCGTTATATCCCCGCCAACACGCTGACTCGGGGAATCGGGCTGCAGCAGGTCGGGAAATTCATGCTCCAGACGGACCAGCTCTTCAAGCAGCATATCAAACTCAAAGTCACTGATCACAGGCTTCGACAGAACATAATAATTATGGTTATGCCGGTTGATCTGTTCTGTCAGTCCGGCTATCCGTTCCCTGGCTTTAGCGTATTCCATTCTTTTCAGGGAAAAATACCGTATTGCGGTATATGGTTACTTTCCGGTTCTTGTTCACCGGGTTCAGCCAGTGCATCACCTTGTCGATCATGCCTGGTTCTATAGTAGTTTCATAGACAATAAAAGGGAAGCTTTTCCGGGCTTTGATCACTTGCTCCTGCAGGCTTTTTTCACCGGTGAAGAGAATAAACCGCGGGTGTTTTTCAGGAGAGAGCCTGCCGACCCTGATCACCATGGCATCCGTATTTTCGTCTTTGAGAAATTCATCGTATACCTTCGGCCACTGCCCGAGATAAAATCTTGGAAAAAGGTCGGGTGAATCCTCAGAATCCACGACAAGGAATTTTTCAATATCATGATATCGTGAAAGGTAATACATGGATTCCACCCTTGCTCTTTTTGAATAGATGGTTGACACAAGCGGAAGCATTGCCAGGTTGATCACCCAGAAGAAGGTCCAGCATGCCTTCAGCAATTTTTTTCGTTGCTGCCAGAAGGATGAATCCCGGACAAACTCATTCCATCCGATCACCCCGCTGATCACTATGAAAGGAATTACAGGTAAAATAAAGCGTTCCTGTTTGTTAGGGAAAATTGAATGGAAGAAAAAGAATACAGCTACAGGAAGGAAGATGATAAATATCTTCCGCCAGTTTCTCAGGTAACCGAAAAAGAGGAAAATGCTGACCGGGGGAACGAGTATTCCCAGGACCACCAGGAAATAATCATACCATGGCAGGTTGATATAGGCATTCGCATCTTCGAAATTCCCGAAAAAATAGTGGTAGATCTCTACGAATGGTCTGCCCCAGATAAAGTAGTCAATGGTTCCCTGGATGAGAATGATCGGAAGGCTGGTTCCCAGGATCAATGCAAATAATCCTTTCCATTTTTGCTGGATCAGAACAACCAATCCGACTCCAAAGGTGAAAAAGACGGTCTGGGGGCGGATGTTAAAAGCAAGGCCAAGAAAGAGTCCGGACAGGAAATAAACGGCGAATGGTCCCTGTTCACCTTCCCTGCTGATGATGAACCAGATCGCCAGTACCAGCAAGGGGTTGCAAACCACTTCCACCAGGTTGCGCACACTGATCCATGGCATGAACCAGAGGATGGCCAGAAGCAGGCCGACCATTTTTGCTGAGCTTTTATCGGAAAGCCGCTCGGTGATCTTGTATCCGAACCATACGGTAATGAGTGACCACATTGCATTCAGGAAGCGGACCAGGAGCATCTTAAGCTGAGGGTCGTGCAGCCCGATTATTTTGCAGAATGAGAATAACAGGAAATTAACTCCCGGGTAGAAAAAGCTATGGCCGGTAGGGCCGGTGTTGCTGGGGCTTCCGGGAAGCCAGTCGTTGTAATCCTGACCGTCGACCCATGACTGCGCAGATTCAATGACGATGAAATGGTCATCGATCATGCCCCAGCCTTTGGCAAATATCACAGAAAGCAAACGAAAAAAGATCGCGGCGATCATCACGAACAGCAGGGGCTGTTCCATCCAGTATTTCCTCAGCTGCCGGACCATATCAGGGATTTAGATCAGGGTCAGCCATTCAAAATAATAATCTGTGATCTCGGTGGGGTTGATGCACATTACGGGGATCTCATCCTCGTTGAACATCATTTTTTCGTCCCAGGCGCTGACATTAAACCCCGGTACATCGATCTGAGGAACCGTCATGATCATGATAAGGTTCATTTTGTTGACTGTGGAGTAATGAACTACCTGATCCGCGAAACCGGTTGTCTTTTCAGCAACGGCAATTTCATAGGGAATCTTTTGTTCATCAAATATTTTGGTGATCTGTGCTGTAATGATCTTAAGCCTGGAATTCAGTCCCTTGTCTTTTTCCAGGGCCTGGTAAAGGTGGATCTTTGAATTGAAAAGCTTTGCCATCAGGAGAGCCCATTGCACTTTGGACCTTGGCTCGAGGGTATTGCTGATCGGGAACACGATGTTCTCATACCCTTTGCCGAATGATTTTTTCTGGACCACGATTACAGGGCAGGGGCAGTCCAGGACGACCTTCAGTGCGTAGCTCCCGAAGATATGCTGAAAGCCTTTTTTTCCATGGGTCCCCATGATCATCAGGTTGGCCTTGATCTCTTCAGCAACCTTGTTGATCACTCCGAAAATTGTGCCTTCACGGGCAACTGTCGTTATGCTGACGCCGCATTTCTTTTCATATTTCGTTTTGATGGCCTTCAGCTTTTTCTCAATGAGCTCGGTACCGGCTCCCTCTTCCTTCAGTGCAAGTTTTGATTTTTTGTCAATGACATGAAGGATGAAGATGTCAAATTTCAGGGATTTCGCCAGTTCCACTCCATGCCGGACGGCATTGTTGCAGACCTCAGAGAAGTCGGTTGGGATGAGTACCACCTTATCGTATTTACCGGACTTTTTTTGTTTTTTTTCCATGGGGATCAGTTTGGTTGAAAGGCCGTTTGATCAGAGATGCAACATCTCGCGGATCTCAGCCAGGTGTTTTTCTTTTCCCTGCTGCCGCAGATCGATAGCAGATTTTGTGAAATAGGTGTGATTTTCAAGAAAATCCATTTCAAAAAGCAGCCATTCTTTAAGGCTGACCTTTTGGATCATGAATTTTTCCCACTCGGTTCTTAATTTGAATGAATTTACAAAAAAGTCGTCTCTTCCCAGTGAATCAAGGTCGGCATCGCAGACAACCTGTTCACAGATGTTTGAGGCGCCCTGCGGAAGCCGGGTGGCCATGATAGCAGCGGCGATCTTATCGATAATGTCAGGTGTAAAACCAAAACGGGGGAGTGCTTCGCGGGCGATTGAGACAGATACCTCTTCATGGTGGCTGTATTGTGTGATCATCCCTGAGTCATGATAAAGGCATGCGGCTTCAATGACGAGGGCACAATCTCCGCTTAGTTTCTCGAGTCCGATAAGCCGGTGGGCGGCATTGCAAACATCGAGGGTGTGCTCATAGCTGTGAAAGCAGAGGTTGGGGCTCAATTCTGATTTTAGCCGTTCCAGGATATATTGCCTTGCTGCGATGAGATCCATAGGATGCAGGATTAGACAAGCTTCAACTGATGGATGGTCTGTAACGGATCGGTGGAAGAAAAGATCGTATTGCCGGCAACGAGGACATCGACACCGGATTTGATTAATGCGGGGGCATTCGAAAGGTCAACCCCTCCGTCTACTTCGATAAGGGCGCCGGAGTCATGTTCTCTAATCATTGATTTGAGAGCCATGATCTTGGGAAAGGTCCTTTCTATGAATTTTTGTCCCCCGAATCCAGGGTTCACTGACATTAGGAGTACGAGATCAACCTCCCCAAGAATATCGGTAAGCAGGTGAACAGGTGTATGCGGGTTGAGCACTACCCCGGCTTTTACGCCAAGGCTCCTGATTGCCGAAACGGTTCGGTTCAGGTGGGTGCAGGCTTCATAATGCACACTGATCATTGCAGCTCCCGCCTTTGCAAATTGTTCCAGGTAGCGGTCCGGATCCACTATCATCAGGTGTACATCCAGCGGTTTTTTTGCTTTTTTGCTGATCTGGCTGATTATACCGGCTCCAAAAGAAATATTCGGAACAAAGAGGCCGTCCATCACATCAAGGTGAAACCAGTCAGCATCGCTGCGGTTCAGCATTTCGATGTCTTTCTCCAGGTTCAGGAAATCTGCAGAAAGGAGGGAAGGTGCAATGAGATGGTTCATTACCGGAGGTTTTAACCCAGGTATGTTTTCAGAATCTTGCTCCGTGAAGTATGCTTCAGGCGTCTTATCGCTTTTTCCTTGATCTGGCGGACACGTTCGCGGGTAAGATCAAATTTTTCACCGATCTCTTCCAGTGTCATGGGATGGCTTCCGTTGAGTCCGAAATAAAGGCGGATCACATCGGCTTCACGCTGTGTGAGCGTAGAGACAGCCCGTTCGATCTCCCTGCGGAGTGACTCATAAAGAAGACCGGTATCCGGCGTCGTATTCTCTTCCGAGCGAAGCACATCATACATGGTGTTGTCTTCATCCTGAACGAGCGGGGCATCCATTGATACATGCCGGCCGGAATTCTTCATTGATTCCTTAACCTCATTCTCGGAAATCTCGAGAAGATGCGCGATCTCATCAGCATTCGGCTCCCGTTCATACTTCTGTTCAAGCTGAGCGTAAGCCTTGTTGATCTTATTGATGGAGCCGATTTTGTTGAGTGGAAGCCTTACGATACGTGACTGCTCGGCCAATGCCTGAAGGATTGACTGCCGGATCCACCAAACTGCATAAGAGATGAATTTAAATCCCCTGGTTTCATCAAACCGCTGGGCTGCCTTGATCAGACCAAGGTTCCCTTCATTAATAAGGTCGGGGAGGCTCAGTCCCTGGTTCTGGTACTGTTTCGAAACAGACACCACAAACCTCAGATTCGCCTTGGTCAGTTTTTCAAGCGCTGCCTGGTCACCTTGTTTGATCCGTTGCGCCAGAGCAACCTCTTCGTCAGCGGTAATTAATTCAACCTTGCCGATCTCCTGCAGGTATTTGTCCAGGGAAGCGGTTTCGCGGTTGGTTACTTGTTTGGTAATTTTTAATTGCCTCATGCGAAAGATTTTAATTTGACCATCATTGGAAAGGTCAAGTTTGTACGGAAAAAGACGGCACGAGTTTCAAAAAAGCCCACCTAAATTAGGACTTACTTTCTGGCTTTGGCAGTAAAACCTTACGAGATAATTTTATCTTGTTTGTCTTAGGATCAACGCCGATCAGTTTTACCTCGATGATATCACCGACTTTAAGCGCTTCCTCAACTGTTTCAAGACGTTTCCAGTCGATCTCAGAGATGTGAAGGAGTCCGTCTTGTCCGGGAAGAATTTCCACAAACGCACCAAACGGGGTAATGTTCTTTACTTTCCCTGTATAGATCTCACCGACTTCAGGAACAGCGGTAATTCCTTTGATCTTTTTAACAACGGCATCCCTTGCTTCAACGTTATCGGCAACGATGTCGATAACACCGAATTCACCAACTTCTTCAATAACGATCTTGGTTCCGGTTTCGCGCTGCATTTCCTGGATCACTTTACCGCCCGGCCCGATCACTGCACCAATGAATTCCTTAGGGATCTTCATCTGGAAGATTCTCGGAACAAAAGGTTTGAAGTCAGGACGTGGTTCGGTGATGGTTTTTTCAATTTCACCAAGAATGTGGAGACGGCCTTGCTTTGCCTGTTCCAGTGCTTCTTTCAGAATGTCGTATGAGAGTCCGTCAACTTTGATGTCCATCTGGCAGGCAGTGATACCGTCGCGGGTGCCACAAACCTTGAAGTCCATATCGCCAAGGTGATCTTCATCGCCAAGGATATCCGATAACACAGCATATTTCCCTGATTTGGTGTCGGTGATCAGACCCATGGCAATGCCGGAAACCGGCTTGCGGATCTTTACACCTGCATCCATCAGTGCCATGGTCCCGGCGCAAACCGTTGCCATGGAGGATGAACCGTTGGATTCGAGGATATCGGAAACGATACGGATCGTATAAAGATTGTCTTCATCTGCGGGTAAAATGCTTTTCAGTGCGCGAAGTGCAAGATTTCCGTGGCCGATTTCCCTGCGGCTTGTACTGCGGATCGGTTTTACTTCACCGGTGGCAAAGGAGGGGAAATTGTAATGAAGAATGAAATTAACTTTTCCGTCGATAACGGCGCCGTCGATGATCTGCTCATCAAGTTTGGTGCCGAGGGTAACGGTGGTCAGTGACTGGGTTTCGCCCCTGGTGAAAATTGCGGAACCGTGAGCTGCGGGAAGGTAATCGACCTCGGTCCATATCGGGCGGATCTCATCAAGTTTACGGCCGTCAACGCGTTTGCGTGTTTCAACTGTAGCCATTCTGACTGCATCTTTTTCCACTTCATGGAAATAGCGTGCGATCTGGAAAGCCTTTTCTGATTTCAGCTCATCTGAAAGGGTACTTACAAACTCTTCCTTTATTTTAGCAAAAGTATCGTGGCGTTCGTGTTTGTTGTTGACGCCTTTAGCTGCAAAGTCATAGCATTTCTGATACGTTGCGTTCCTGAGGGTTTCACGGAATTCAGGATCATTCACTTCGTGGCAGTATTCCCTTTTTACCTTTGATTTTTCGATCATGGCGGAGAGTTCCATCTGTGCCTGGCACTGAACTTTGATGGCCTCATGGGCGACTTTCAAAGCGCTGAGCATATCGTCTTCGGAAACCTCTTTCATCTCGCCTTCAACCATCATAATGTTGTCCATTGAAGCAGCGACCATGATATCGAGATCGGCATTGGCCATGTCGGCAATGGTGGGGTTCACAACGAATTCACCGTTGATCCGGCAAACGCGGACTTCAGAGATCGGGCCGTTGAAGGGGATGTTGCTGACAGCAAGTGCTGATGAAGCGGCCAGGCAGGCCAGTGCATCGGGCAGTACATTACGGTCAGCGGAAATAAGGGTAACGACAACCTGTACCTCTGCATGGAAATTATCAGGAAAAAGGGGACGGAGTGCGCGGTCGACCAGGCGGGCGATCAGTACTTCATAATCAGAAGGACGTGTTTCACGTTTGAAGAAACCGCCGGGGAATCTTCCTGCTGCGGCATACTTTTCACGGTATTCAACCGACAAGGGCATGAAATCAACATTCTCTTTTGCCTCTTCCATGGCGACAACCGTAGCAAGGAGCATGGTGTCACCCATTTTTACAACAACTGAACCGTCAGCCTGTTTTGCCAGCTTTCCGGTTTCGATGGATACTGTTCTTCCATCGGGTAAATTAAAGTTTTTTACTATTCCGTTCATTCTTGTTTCTTTCTTTTGTGGACTGATATTAATCAAAAAAAGGCAATCATAAAAATTGCCTCTTTTCTTTTAAAAATAGGAAAATAATTTTTTACTTACGAATCTTCAGTTTCTTGATGATCGCCCTGTAACGTTCAATGTCTTTTGCTTTCAGGTAATCCAGCTGTTTCCTTCTTTTACCTACCAGGCGTACGAGTGAACGCTCGGTGAAAAGGTCTTTCTTGTTTATTTTCAGGTGCTCGGTGAGTTCCGAGATCTTCATTGTAAACAATGCAATCTGTGCTTCCGTTGAACCTGAGTCAAACTCAGACTTTCCAAACTCTTTGAACGCTTTTTTCTTTATTTCAGGAGCAATATTCATTTTGAAAATGTAATTAAAAGTTAATGTGTAAATCTTCTGAATGGGGTGCAAAAATAAGGATATATTTTAAGAGTAGCAAATATTTTGCATGGAAAAAGTGAAATGCCCTGCCTGTTTGATGCAGTCCGGCAATGAGATAGCCGGATGGTAGTTCCCGGAACATGCAACCGGACGGGGAAATATGGTGTTTTCGTGCGTATCTTTGTGATATGATTAAAATCCGAAGCGATGGAAGATTTCAAAAATGAATTCAAAGTCAGGAGTGAGGAAGTTGTGGAAAAGGTAAAGGAACTGATCCATGAAGGGAATGTACGGAGGGTCATTATCAAGGACGAGGATGGAAAAGTCTACCTTGAGATTCCTGTGACCTTTGGTGTTATCGGTGCATTGCTGGCTCCCTGGCTGGCAGCTGTTGGTGCAGTGGCTGCCATGGTGGCAAACCTGAAGATAGAGGTCATCCGGAATGATGATCCGGATAAACCTCTTTCCCAGGATAAAAAAGATTAGTCAGCCTTTGGTTCAACGGCAAATTTCCACAGAAGGGCAGCCAGTATTGCGCCCGCAACCGGGGCAACCAGGAAGAGCCATAGCTGTGTCAGTGCCTGTCCGCCAACAAAGAGGGCCGGGCCGATACTGCGTGCCGGGTTAACAGAAGTTCCGGTAATGGGAATAACCACGATGTGGATAAGGGTCAGCGACAGTCCAATAGCGAGCCCGGCAAATCCGGCAGGCGCTTTTTCATGCGTCGCCCCGAAGATCACAAGAAGGAAGATGCAGGTAAAGACTACTTCCGCAAGGAACGCAGCTCCCATGGAGTATTCCCCAAGGTATCCGGGCCCCCAGCCGTTCTGACCAAGGCCGTTCTTTGCAATATCGTAGCCCACTTTCCCTGAAGCGATGAGGAACAGAATTGCGGCACCAAGGATGGCTCCGATGATCTGGGAAATAATGTACCCGACAGCATCTTTTGCATTGATCTTTCCGGCAACCAGCATAGCAATCGTAATGGCCGGGTTAATATGGCAACCCGAAATCGGCCCGATGGCATAGACCATCACAAGGACCGAGAGCCCGAAGGCAAAAGAAATTCCAAGAAAGTGAATATCATAGCCTGCAATTACTGCACTTCCGCATCCGGCAAGTACCAGGACCATTGTCCCGATGAGTTCTGCCAGGTATTTTTGTATGCTTTTTATTTCCATGTTTCTCTGATTTTAGTGAATACTGAAAGTAAATATATAAACAGAAATGCAGATTACAAAAAAAAGAAATCAACAGAGGGGAAACTGAAACAAGAATCGCTTTTCAGTGAACAGATTCAGATGTGGAAAACAAAAAACAGGTCACGGGATAATTAATTCAGCCCTCTCCAGATAAGGTAGGAAAGTTCGGCCTGCTTTTTGAGCATGTTCATGCCGTTCTGGACCCTGCAACCCATTTCCTTCCCTTTTTCAAGGAAAAGGGTGAACTCGGGATTATATACCAGATCATAAAGGAAATGATCCGGGGTGAGGGTCTCAAACCGGAGTGGAGGACAGGAACCGTCGTCTGGAAACATGCCGCAGGGTGTGGCATTTATTATCAGATGATATTGATTCAGGATAGAAGGATCCAGATCTTTATAGGAGATTATTCCCGGTTTCCGGAGGGTACGGGAAACAGATAACACTTTGATCCCCTTTTCATGCAGTGCAAAAGCCACTGCTTTCGCGGCCCCTCCGGTTCCCAGCAGCAGGGCGGATGAAAAACCTGAAAAATCTGCAGAGCCGGAAAATCCTTCAGCATCGGTATTAAAGCCTTTCAGGAAAACTCCTTTCTTTTTCCGGATGATCTGAATGGTGTTCACTGCCCCGATCGATGCGGCAACCGGGTCGAGTTCATCAAGAAAGGGGATAATGGTTTCTTTGTAGGGGATGGTCACATTCAACCCGTTCAGTCCGGGATGAGCTTCAGCCAGTGACCTGACCATCTGAGGATCCTTAATCGGGTACAGGCGGTAATCCCTGTCGTATAAGTTCCCTGATTTGAATATTTCCCTGAAGATGGCGGCAGAACCCGAATGCCCCAGTGGATATCCGATCAGTCCGTAAACGATCATATTCTTTGATTTCTGGTGTTCTGTTGATCTGACTTTTCCAGCGTTGAACGTCCTTTATGAAATTTCAGACTAGTCCAGCTTGAATTTTTTGAACTTTTTGGGCAGGAAACTGAAAAAGGTATCACCCCTTAGCCCGAGGCGGAGTGTTTCCAGCGCTATGATCTCATTGGTCGGAATATTCCCCAGGTTGACATTGGCTCCAAACTGTTTGATGAACCATGCTTGCTGCAATTTAAGCGGGGCCTCCCAGAGGATATTGTCGATGCTGATCTTTGCAAGGATCTTATTGATCAGGGCAGTATGTGCATGGCCGCTTGGTCTGTAGATGCCAACTGTTCCCGATTCACGGGCTTCCGCGATCACCTTGAAGGACCCTGCTTCCAGTTCGGTTTCCATCATTTCGATCCAGCGGTTCGGTGCAATGATAATACCGGCTTCTTTGGACCCAACCTCCGAAAGAACTGTAAAATCTTTTGAAAGTTGCCTGATATATTCGCATTTCTTATGATGGTCCATCACGATTGAGCCATCAGAGACTTCAACAGCATCGAATCCCAACTGGGAAACATAGCTCTTATACTCATCCATCATGTTACGGATAATGAAGGCTTCAAAGAGTGTGCCGCCAGCATATACTTTGATATTTGCTTTGCGGTACCGTTTGATCTTTTCCTTGACGTTCGGCGTGATCACCGAGGTTCCGAATCCAAGTTTTACAAAGTCGATCAGGTCGCCGGATACGTCGATCATATCTTCCGCTTCCCTGAGGCTCAATCCTTTGTCCATGACCATGAGAATCCCGTTATCCCTTGGCTTAGCTGGCCGGTCAGGAAGAAATGGCAGTTTTACGTTGTACATATGATAGAAATCAGTTAGTGTTTGCAGCTCAGTGACAAAGAGTTGATTTGCAAATTGCAGGTTGCAAACTGCAAGTTCCGGTTATTCCTTCCCTTTGTTGTAACCTTCAATGATCCCGTTGATATCCGGATTGTCCGAAAGATCGGGGAATGACTTGAACATTCTGCGGTAGCCCTCATAATCCATTCCCAGTGCAGATTCCAGCATTTCGTAAGCCTGTTTTGTTTTACCTGCCTTCAGGAGGTAATTTGCCATCCCATACCGGAAATCAGGATTCTGGTCATGCCATTTCATCCCTTCAGTCAGTGTATCAAATGCTTTACCGTAATCACCCTGATCGCTGTATACTACGGCCAGTTCAAGCCATACTTCCGGGTCCTCGGGTTCAAGTTCTATCACTTTCCGGTAGGATTCGATGCCTTCTTCAATTTTTTTCAGTTTCACCTGGATGTCACCCTGGATGAACCAGTAATCGGGTACAGTAGGAACGATCTTGATCGCCTTGTGCACGTATGTCAGCGCAGCTTGTGATTTTCCCTGTGCATCATAGGAGATGCCGGTTCCAAGCCATGCATCGGCAAATTCAGGGTCGAGCCGGATCGCTTTTTTATAATAATCTACAGAACGGTCAAATTTTTCAAGTTTCTCGAAGCATTCCGCAATATAATAATAGGTCAGCGGCTCAGGCTCTTCGTAATAGGAAGTCTCAAGGTAGGTCTCAATGGCTTTTTCGAAATTGCCGAGGTTGGCGTAACAATTCGCCTTGTTGAAATAGGCGGAGGCAAAAACCTCGTCGATAGCAATGGCATAATCATAAGCTTCGATGGCCTTTTCAAACAACTCAAGGTTGCTGTACGCGATGCCAAGATTAAACCATGCGGCTTTTGAATAGGGTGACTTGTCAAGATAATCGCTGAGGAACTTTATCGCATCCTCGGTTTGTTTGGATATCTCATAACAGAATGAGAGTTCGTATAAAACAGCTTCATTGGAAGGATTCAGCTCAATGGCTTTTACCAGGTAACCGATGGCTTTTTCATATTTGCCAAGATTTTCGTATTCGAAGGCGATATTGGTATAGATGTCATCTGCATCTTCGGAATCATGAAGGGCTTTGGTGTACTCCTCAATGGCTTTTTCCGGTTTCTCGAGCTGGCTGTATAAATTGCCTTTGGCAAGGCAGGTCTCCGAGTCTGTGGATTCTGATTCCTCCAGGTCTGCCAGAATATTCAGCGCCATATCGTTCTGCCCTGCATTCACAAAAAACTGTGCTTTCTTCAGAAGGAGGCTGACGTTGCCCTGGTGCTGTTCAAGCGCGAAACGGATACATGACTTGGCCTTACGGGAATCATTGATGTACAGGTAGTAATCGATGATCTCCTCATATTCATCAACGTCGAAAAAATAATGCGCTTCTTCCTTCATCATTTTTTCGAAACGTTCAACCAGGGCAATGGATTCCGGGTCAGGGTATATGTCGAAATGCTCTTCTCCGCTCATGGACTGCAAAGGTACAAAAAAATATCCCTCATTTTTTTTTACAAGTAATTTCCCGTTTTGAATAATCCTTATACTTTTGTTTCTGAAAAGTTAAACTACCTTATGAGTCTGATAAAATCAATATCCGGGATCAGGGGAACGATCGGTGGAAAACCCGGAAACAGTCTGACACCTCCTGACATTATTAAATTCACTTCAGCATACGTTAAATTCATCCAGAACCAGCACAACCTGAAGCGTGTACTGATCATCGTAGGACGCGATGCGAGGATTTCCGGCAGTATGGTAAGCCAGCTGGTTACGGGGACTATTCAGGCCATGGGGGCCGATGTTCTGGATATCGGTCTGACGACAACACCCACCACTGAGATCGCCGTTACGGAGACCGGTGCACAGGGCGGCATTATCCTTACAGCCAGCCATAACCCAAAGCAGTGGAATGCATTGAAGCTTCTTGATTATAATGGTGAGTTTCTTTCAGCAGAAGCCGGAGAAAAGGTGCTGGAGCTTTCCGAATCCATGGATTTTAATTTCGCGGAGGTGAATGAGCTGGGTCGCTATTCTTCGGATGACTCCTTTATTGCGAAACATATTGAAAAAGTTCTTGCTTTGCCGCTGGTTGATGTGGAGGCGATCCGCGATGCCCGGTTCATCGTTGTGGTTGATGCTGTGAACTCAACGGGCGGACTGGCGCTCCCACCGCTGTTAAAAGCCCTGGGCGTAAATAAGATCGATGTCCTTTACGGTGAACCCACCGGAGAATTTCCACATAACCCCGAACCCTTGCCTGAGCATCTGGGCGACATCTGCGAACGGGTGATACGGAATGGCGCCGATATTGGCTTTGTTGTGGATCCGGATGTTGACAGGCTGGCCATCATCAATGAGATGGGTGAGCCGTTTGGAGAGGAATACACCCTGGTTGCTGTGGCAGATTATATCCTGAAATATGAAAACGGCAATACTGTTTCGAAT
>Ga0118677_10002739_pt1 | contig 34811 bp, 49 predicted proteins | sample AliMusrvi5mmetaG_FD_86154 | JGI IMG/M metagenome (GOLD analysis project Ga0118677, IMG submission 86154)
GTATGTCCCGATACGACCCCTCCGCCGTTGTTGTGAGAGCACCGCTCTCTTATCGCACAGGATACACCTGTTTTGCGGCTCTGGGGATGATTATCATAATTCGACATTATACTTTTCCGCTCGACGACTTCAATGCCTGCGCAACAGCCAGCAAAAAAACTTCTTCTCAGCTATGCCGAAACTTTACCAAAAGCCGCACCGCCCCGCAACGGCGATTTGTCTAATGTCGAATTACGACCCCTTAACGCAGACATGCGACCCCTTAACGCACGCTGCTTGTATTTCACGGGGAGAATCCAAGCTCGCGCGAGTTCAGAAGATTCTTCGTCGTGTCGGCCTCAAGATTCGGGTCGTTTTCTCCCGGGTTAAAGTAAAACTCCATATGAATGCCGCCGTCACTCGTCGTTACTGGGCCGTATATTTTTGCATAATTCGCGGAAATGAGATTCCCGTTCTCGTCAGTTTTGCTACGAGTCCGAATGACGAGATAATCTGACTCCGGGAAGTTTGAGTTTTCCTTGAGCGCTCCCGAAAGGCGGTCATAGACGAATGCGAACTCCTGACGATAAAACGCATGGGGGTCCGCTTGATATACGGACTTGAACGAACTGAAAGTGTCCTTCTTCACCACATACGCACCGTCATATTTGTTGGTGAACGCGAAAAAGACGGCACCGCGATAATGGAGCAATGGTACGGCACCCGCCTCGTATTCGTATTTCAGGTTTAAGTCAGCATGCATTCCTTTCCCGTGAGGTTTCACCCAGTCTCCCTTCTCAAGGTCAAATCCAATGAATTCGTTTTTGACCGGCGGGAGTATCCCCTCGCGGTCTGATTTTACGCACATCGCCACCGGATTGACCTTCCGCTTGAGCACCACCGTGTTCGTCATGCCGTAGGGCTGCCAGCGGCCGTCTTTCACCTGAGTGTTGGTGGGGCTGAAATACCGCACGTTCTCAAAGGTTTCATAGTATCCCACCTTTTTTACGGCATAGTGCCAGTCGCCGATACATGTTCCAGCCGCAACATAAATGCCGTTGGTGTCCGTGCGCCCCGTGAACGGATTGCCCTTCCCGTCGTTCATGTGGAAGTTTCCCACGACGGTCGCGTTAGAGACAACCGCCATTTCGTCATCAACGATCCTTAACACCGCACATGCCTCCGCGCCGTACGCCAGGGCATGGAGAGCTTCTTTTGTGCGCACCCCCGCCATCAACACAGACGGAATCCAAAGCAACATAATCCACTTGTTCATTCAATCTCTCCCAGTTTGACCAGTTTTTCAAACAGCTTGTGCGTGTAGAAGAACGCCATGTTCTCCATGTCGTTATGAAGCCAGCGTTTCTTGTACATGTGACTGTCATCACGCCCCCACGCGCCGTTGTCCGGCTTGAAGACGGTGTTCATGTTGAATGCACGATTTTCAGCGAAGATCGCCGTCTTCCCCGCCGCAGGCGAGAGGGCGGGGAGACCCTTGGCGAGAATCTCGTTGCGGGCGGCGAAGGTAATGTTGCTGGAGAACATCGCGGACGGGTTGCGCCTGAAGACCGGGTGTTCGCCTAGTTCCGTCAGAAGGATCGACTCATGGAAAACGGAGTTGGGATTGGAGCACCAGAACCCCGGGCCTGAAACCCCGGACCATGTGCTGACCACGTTCATCCACTGGCCATTGATCAAGTACTCGTGCCGTTGAGGGGTCGTATCGGGACATCGAGACATATCATGTTGCCCTCACACCTATTTCAGCCAAGACTTTCCTCAGTAACGACTTCAGCCTGCGGTCGCAGGAGAGGCGCTTCCCCATGCGCTGGATCGCCTTGGACACGGCGGCCGCCTCTGCGCCCGCATGGGAGGCGAGCTCCGGGATCGACAGCCCGCAGTTCATCCGGGCCACATAGAGCGCCAGGTCGCGCCCGCTGTCGCCCTTCCTGTCGGCGAACGCAGTCCACGCCTCACCCTTGACCGTCTCGACGGCCTTCACCACCTCCTCGAACCGCAGCGGCCGGCGCCACGCCCTGGCGTTCGTGTCGGATTTGCCTTGCCATGGTTTAAATGCTACCGGATCGGCCATTCCGAAGCAATTCTGTTTGTCTGTTTATCCTGATACGACCCCCATCGCGTTCCGACCCCCATCGCGTTCTTACCAGGCGTTCCCTTCCAGAGCTATCATCTCGTACGCCTGCACCTGCCCCGCTACACCGGCCGGTCCTGCCAGGCTGTCCCTGACCAATGTCCGGACCGCAAACGTGTTTACGTCGACCGATTTCGCATTGGCAGGCCTGTTCACGTCCGGGACTGCTAACGTCAAAACCACCACATAAGAATCCGGAGCAGACGACAGTACGACTGACAGCATGCGCCCCAGTCTGGCTTGATCGTGATAGATTTGCCGCCCTTGGAATGTGACGTTGCCTTGCGTGTCACGATACTCGACCACCGTATCCTCCGTACCGCGCAACTTAACCGTCACCTCTATTCCGCCGCCGTGCAAATTGAAGACCGTCACAGCCCCCGCCGTTCCCTCTTGAAGAGTCTTCGCGTCTGAAGCGGAAACTGCCTGATCAAAGTGAATGACCTGTTCTTGGACGACTTCCCCTTTGTAGATGACGAACACCTGAACTAGAAAAACAGCCAGGTTAGGTCTCTTGATGGCGGGAACACGGTGGCAAACAGGCGTCATCACGCACCCGCCTTGGCCACTCTCCGTCCTCTCAATGTGCACCGTAATAGGAACGGCCGATTTCATGGGCGAATGCCCTTCAGGCGCTCCGCGTTCAAACCTTCCGGGCACGAAACATGTGTCCGGGCACAGCGACTCCGTATACAGCGTGAATTCGCCGTCAGGCTCAACAACCAACTTCAGCGTAAGCGAGAATCTGCTCATATCGAATCTCCTTCCGTATTGACGTGTTTGTGTTGCGAATCACTCTCCTTCTTCCGGCACAGACCTCCTTGAATATCCGTGCCGGCCAAACTGAAACAGGTTTCTATGGGAGGATCGCATTCAGGAACGCCTGTAGGTTCGAGACGCCGTCGCCGTTGTTGTCGGCGTCGGCATCTCCCGCATCCGCCTTGTTCAGACCGTGCAGATCCTCCCACCAGTCGGGCATGCCGTCGGCGTCCGTGTCCTTGTAGGGGTCGAAGCTGAACACGAACTTCGCCTGGCCGATGTTGGCGATGGCGTAGTCGTTGCTGGACACCGTACTCGCCCAAGGATAGTTCGTCACCATGCCCATGCGGTCATAGAACGGACGCGCTGCCTCTTTGAGCTGGCCGACGTTCACCGCCGCGTAGTTGTTCGCTGCGTTGGTGAAGACCGGCACGAAGCCCGCGCCGCCCGGCAGGGTGTTCAGCTCGTTCCACGCCATGTGCGCCAGATGCTTGAGCTGGCCCATGTTGAGCGCGGCGAAATCGTTGGTCCGCGCCGAAGCCCGCAACACGCCGCGGTTCTTCCACCAGTCCGGCCCGTCGCTGTCGGAGGAGGGCGACGTCCCGCCCTGCAACAGGGCGAGGGGACGAGTCGGGAAAGCGGGAAAAAGCGGGAAAGGGCCGGAAACAGCGGGAACGATGCGGGACTGACGGTAGATGCTGAGACGGGAAAAAAGGACCGGCGAAGGCGGCAATTATCAACGATCCGAGAAACTGAAAGCCCCCATGCAAGCGAGTTGCAAGGGGGCTTTTTAGTTGTTGCAAAGGAGGATGGACCGGCTATGCGGAGGCGGCATGCTTGGCCGGATCAGCGGAGGCGGCTGCTACCGGAAGCGGGTCGTAGTAAGCCACGGTCAAACCGGTGCGGACGTAGATGCGGTCTGGCATGAAACCGAGCGGTGTCCCGTCGCGCTCGCCGCTCCATCCATGATCGCGCTTGAGGGTACGACGGCGGTGCGTATCGAGCATCTGAAAGGTCGCGAACAGGAGGTGGTCTGGAACGTCCATCCACGCGCCCGGCAAGCGGGCCTGCTCAAAGACCTTGCGGCAGTACTCCCAGCCATGCGGTACGCCAGCAATCTCGCCAATCTGACGGGCGCACTGGCCGATCATGTGAGCGGTCCGGCGCTCCTTTGAATTGACCCAGTATGCCAGCGCCTCGTAGTCCCCGGCCAGCAGCGCCACATCGTACATGATCCGGTCAAAATCGTGGGTGCGGTTGACATCCTTGAGGCTGATCTTAGCGCAGGCCCTGAACATGACCTTACGGCGCAGCACATCGCGTTCCTGCCGGGTGGCCGTTGCCGGTAGCTCTTCGGCCTCGGCACGCGCCCAGAGGCCCCAGAACAGGGCAAGCTGTTGTTTGGTGAGCATCACGGCTGCACCTCCTCGCTGATCGGCCAGCAGTCGGCAATGTCCAGCCTGACAGGGACGGGGTCGTGCTGCCGATCCGGCCGGGCCTCGACGCGCAGGTAGGACTTGCCTCGGCGCGTCTCCATCGACTCGGATAGCAGGTGCTTCGCCTCTTGCCACTTCGGCGCTTTGATATCCTTGCGCATGAGCGACAACACGCGGCCGACAGACAAAGCCCCCGACTTGGTCGCCTTGAACGCCTCGTCAACCAGGATCAACAGCGCCGCCCCGTCTTCACCACCGAGCTTGGTGGCCAGCTCCTGGGCATATTCCATCATCAGGGCGCGGGCGCGAATAACACGCTCGTCGAGGTGAATCTCGTACCGCACGTTGATGCTGACCGTTACCATGCCGTCGAACGACGACACCTGGAGGTTGCCCTTTTCGCTGTCATCCTTACCTGCCGCGCCTCTCGCCTTGGCGATCTTGTCGAGGTCGGCAAGCGAATCTGCCATGACCTTCTCCAGGTATTCGCGGGCCTTCAGGAAGCGGGCCTGAATGCGGCGCACGCCAGCGTCCCGCGTGCGGTCGTACTTGCTCACATAACGGATAGGAACCGGCTGCCCCATTGCGTCAATCATCGTTGTCTCTGTGCTCATTTTTTGACCTCTTTCTTGGTGACCGCCAGGGCGGTGTTTTTCTTGTGGAACCCGAGATACTTTTCAACGTCCGCAGCGGTCGGGCCGTCTTTCTTTTTCAGATCGTCGACCAGAGCGACGACCGTCTTCAGGAGCCCGAATTCGTTCGACGCCTCGACAACTTTTCCGACGCACTGTTCAATGGCGGCCGCGCTCAAACCGCTCCGCATGAGGAAGGGCCGCACATCATCCTCCGACAAGCCCTTGTCGCGCAGGATCGGCTGGCAGCGGTTCACGAGCTGAGCGACCTCCTCTTCGGCCCCTTCATAGAGTTTGTCCCACATCTTTGGAATGGCGGCGATCACGACCACCGTACCTGTCATATTCGTGATAAGCTTGATCGCGTTGACGCTTTCCGGACCGAGTGTATTGGCCTCGTCGAGGTATAGCACCGCGTCACGCGCACGCAGGGCCTGCAACATGCGCTCCTCGGCGTCATGCTCATTGTAGTGCTTGACCTTAATCGGCCGACCGGACGCTCGCGCCACATCAGCGCAGAAAGCTTTGTATGACCGCTTCCACGACTGGCGGCCTTCGATGTAGATCGCGCCCTTCGCTGATAGCGCCTCGCCGACGGCCGACTTGCCAGCCCCCGTCCTCGCCAGCAAAACGACCACGCGGCGGCCTTTGCTGTCGCGCGCCTTCTTGATAGAAGCCTGTGTCGCGCAGGCCAGTGTGGTCGGAACAAACACGCTGTCGGCGTCGGTCGCCATCATGATCGCCGTCAGCCGCTCGGCAACATCCTCCTCCGCCTGCTGAATCTGCTCTGAGATGTGGTCGAGGTTCAAGCCCTTGCTCTTAGCGAGATCCGGTTTACCGTCTTTGTCCGTGCTCTTGATCCGAGAGAACGTCGAAGGGCTGAACGTCAGATACCGTTTAGCAAAATCAGAGTCCGAAAGCACACTGCCCTCGGCCTCTGAAACCGTCTGCTGCAACCGCGCAAGCCTCACGGCGAGCGCACTCAACTGATCCTGTCTCTTGTCCATTATGCGTGTCTCCTGTTGTTACGCTGAAACCTGTTCTCTCCTGAACTCCGCCGCCGCAACGTCCATCGCGTCGGGAATGTCTTCACCGGCCGCGCCGTCCGCGTCCGGATCAGAAATAAGCTGGTTGTCAATCGGCAGGTTAACGGACAGCCCGAGCAGCGCCGCCTGGTTGCGTCCCATCTGTCCGGCCCGCTTGACGGCCGCGTCATGATGGCGGCCGCGCACGGGCGCGACCTTGCGGGCCAGATCGTGTGACTGCACGCCCATGGCCCGCTCGATTGCCGCCTGGTCCATCATCGGGGCGCGAGAGTGAATCGGGGCCATGCCGATGGTCGACCCGTTTTCGCGGTTGATGAGCCACACCTGGTCCGGCGTGAAGGGGTTATACTTGACGAGCTGCCTGCTGCGCGGCTCGACGCGGGCCGTGTATCCGGCGGGCGTGCGCACGGCGTCGACCCGATAGATCATCTTGTCGCGCCCGTAGAAATACCCGTTGCTGAAGTCGATGGTCCCGTTGTCGCGCACCGTCAATTCGACCATGTCGCGCTCGTCCAGGAACGCGGGCATCTCGATCATGGGCGGGCGGATGAAATCAGCCTGCCCCGCCATCCACACCTCGTAGCGGCTCATGTAGCGGCTGCGCACATGGTCGCGGTGCGCGGCCAGAAACTCGGCGATGGCCCGCGCACGATCAGGCTCCATGTCCAGCAGACCGCGCACGTTGTGCCAGTCGTTTTCTCCAGGCGTCTCGGCGAGGCTGTACTCCTGCACCTGGTTCGCGTCCCAGCCCTCGAGCCGGTGGTTGGGGTTGCGCATGAACTCGCGCTCGATCAACCGAAACGCCGACGTGTATTCATCGAAATTGAGGAGTCCGTATTCGATCATCGCGGCCACGTCGGGCGGCAGTTTCTTCGCCGCCTCGATCAGCGACTCCTCGTAGCGCACCAGAGCATTTCGGCTTTCGTGCATGTGCTCGGCGTCGCGGCCCCTGTTGCCTGGCAGACTCGCGGTCGCGTTGTGCAGCAGATTGTGCGAGCACTCGACCAGCGGTTTCATTCTGAAGTTGCCAGCGCCGCCGCCGATGAACAGGCCCGCGTGGACCTGCTCGCTCAGGATGCCCGACTGCGCGAATTTGATCAGACCGCCGTAATGCGGGATCAGCGCTATCTGCCTGCGAACCGGATCGCGGATCGCGGCCGTGCCGTGCTCGACGATGTTCAGGATGCCGTTCTTGTGGAAGCCCGTCACACACATCGCCGCCGCGAACGCGAACCGGAAGGTCTGCTCTTTTAGGTTGTCGCGCTTGCCGTCCTGGCGCGTGAAGCGGGGCTTCATGACGCTGTCGCATTTGAACGCGGCCGCCACGTCGTAGCCCGCGAACTCGAGCGGCTGGGCGACCTCGTCGCTGCCCGGCATGCGAACGTCGGCGTTGTGCCACACGTCGTCCCATTGCCGGATCGCGCCGACCGGCACGCCCAAGCGAGACTTCAACACCTCGATAAGGAACTTGTGCGCGGCCTTGCGGCCCTGCCTGCTGGCCGCGATTTGAAACAGGTGGTCCGGGTCTTTGCGGCTCAAAGGCTGAAGGCTCTGGTAGGTCGCCCCGAACGGCACCCAGCCGGAAGGATACACGGCCGGGACCGGACGGTGCGGGTTCTCCCGCGACCAGGCGTCGCGCCACGTGCCGACCGCCCGGAACACGTCCGCGTAGGTTGCGACGCTCCCGTCGACCGTGCCCAGGCGGAAGTCGCGCATCATCACGTTCCAGGCGTTCGACGATGTGTTCTTGTCGTTTTCGGCGTAGCGCTTGAAGATGCCCACCCACATGTTCGCGCCGACCGCCTTCGGCAGCTTGCGCCCGTCGATCAGCGCCTCGTCTCCGCGCTCGCGCCACTTGTAATAAAGCGTACGCATGGTCTCATAGGCCATCCCGAGCGCGGCGGCCTCGGCCGTGATCGCGTCCACCGTCCGGCCGCGACCGGCCTCCTTGATCCGCGTCACCGCCTCTTTGCGCTGCGCGGCCAGCTCACGGATGGCCGGGCACGTGATCCGCCCCGCCGCCTCGTACAGTTGCATATCCGTTGACATGACTATTTCCCCTTTCCAAGTTCAACAAGACGCGCCTCGAGCGCTTCCTTAAGAAGGCCGACCGTGCTCAACGCCTCGCGCGTGATCGCCTCCGGCAGGAACCGCTCGAAGTGCCACGCCGTCGCCTTGTCAATCGCGGGGCCGATCCTGCCCCACGCCGCGCCCGCCGCCACCACGCTGCCCTGGTGCTGCGCCGCAGGCCGCCCCGCGCCCTCGCGCTGGCCGCCCTTCGCGGCGGCCTCCTGCGGGGCGCTGGCGGCCTCGCGCAACAGGCCGAGCGTGGATGTTGAAATGATGCGCAGCACGCGCTTGCGGAGCTTTTCGGCCCGCGCCTCGGGCACCGGGTCCTCTCCCATCATCGCCAGGAGCGGCACGTCCTCGGCCAGCTTCGCCTCGCGCCTCAGACCGGCCGCCGCGCACATGTATCCATACGCGGTCTTGTAGTTGATGTCCGGGCAGTTGTCGGACAGCCAACCTTTTAGCCCGTAAGCGCCCTTGCCGCGCTTCGGGGAATTATTCTCTGCTGGAGAACAATTCGTCTCGAGCCACTCGCGCACCACCAGGAGCGTCGCTCCGAAACGCATGATTTCGACCAGCCCGCCCTGCGCCCTGCGCCAACCGTCATTCAATATCCTGGCGACCGACGCGGTGTCCGCATTGCGGTCCATGTGTACGCACGCGCCGTCGCACTTCAACACCACGGCCGCGCTCTTTGATGCGGCCGCCTCGGGCGGAAGCACGGCGCTGGCCTCCATGCACTCGCGAACGATCACCGCTTTGCCAGCCGGTTTCTGAACCTTTGCCTTCGACATCTACTTGACCTCCACCTTGAAATTGCCGCCGCGCTGGTGCAGGCGCTTGATGATCGCCGAGACTTCTCCGAGCGCACCGGAATGGTAAAGCTTACGCGCCTCGTGCCGGGCATCGTTCAAGGCGCGGTGGCGCGGTCCGCGCTCAATCCATCCGATGCTGCCGCGCTCATAACCGGCCTGCTCAAGCGCCGTCCGGACGCACCGTTCCTGCCAGCAGACCCACGGCCTCGGCAAGCGGTAACGGTCGAAGGCCGCGCACAGGATCGAGATATCGAACGCCGGGCCGTTCGCCCACACGCGGATTGTCTCGGCGTCATGCCTTTCAACGGTAACGTCGAACCAGTTGATGAACTCGGTCAGCGTGTCGCGTGGGTCGCGTGACTTGCGCGGGAACATTCCCGGCAGACCTCGCCGCACCAGCGTGTAGTACGTGCCGACCGTTTCGGGTCCGTGCCACCAGTTGATCGTGTTGTTCGCGTCGAGGGTCAGCGGCTCCAGCTCGCGCGTGAAGACCTCGTCGAGGCGGCGCGAGAAGTTAGCCGTGATCGCGCCGGTGCGCGGGTCCACCGCGCAGGCCCCGACCTCCAGAATGATGCAGCCGGGCCGTGTGCCCAGCGTCTCCAAGTCAATGATGATGTCCACCATGTGATTACCCCTTCAGTTTTTGATTCAATTTCGCCAGATCCACGCGGCCCGTGCGCACCGCCCAGATCGCCAAATGAAACCCGGCCGCCACAAGCGCCCACGCCAGCAGCAGCCACCCGAACAAAATCCAAAGCCTCTCGACGTAGACGCTCATGTTCCGGCCTCCATTGATTTCGCCAGGTTCAGCAGCGCCTCCCGCGTCAGGCGGTAGAGGGGCCGCAGTTCGCGCTCTCCGCCGGACGGGTTTTCCGGGTCCACGGGGCACGTCATTCCCTTGTTCAGATTGGCGGCGGGGAGCCGCCCCGATTTGATGTAGTCGCGGATCTTGGTCTCTCCGACCTCGAAGATGGCGGCCGCGTCCAACACGCTGAACGTGTCCCGCGCCGCGCCGGAGCCCCGGCTCAGGCGCTGTTCGATCATCGCGGCGAATCCCGCCCCGCCGATAATCTCAGCCACGAGATCAGTCTGAATCAGCCTTTTAGGGTCCATCGCAGAAACCTCCCTACGCTATGCGCCGGGCCAGCAGCCTCGGCTTGTTGATGCCGCGCCGGAGCGCGGCGCAGGATGTCTGATTGCCGGTCGCCGTCGTGCGGACCAGCAGCACCGGCCGCGCCCGGCGTCCGGCGAACCCGGGGTGATCCTTCCCGACCTCCTCAAGCTCGAGCAGGCCCGGCCGCGCCTTGGCGATGTGCCGGATCGTGCGGGCCATCTCGCCCGACCACACCTCGACCCCGCCGTCGCACGCGAGGATCGTCAGCGCCTCGTGCCGCGTGAGCGGCCCCTTGTGGCGGTCGCTCATTAACGCACCGCCTTTCCGCAATCCACGAACACGACGTTCCGGCCGTCGAGCCGTTTCGACTTCGTGCATTCGGGAAGCTGTTCGCAGAGGTGTGTGCTGGGCAGGTTACCCCCGTTCGACGCCGCGCACCCCGCGCACGTCTCGTCGAGGCGCTTGACCTCTTCGGCGCGGTACTGCTGGCCCGCCACGACGGGCAGGGATTCAAACGTGCGGCGTGCCGCGTAGGACAGGGGCTTAGGCATGGGCCACCGCCTTCCTCTGCTCGGCGCGTTTGCGGCCGCGTGCCAGCGTCACGAGGATGATCGCCGCGTGGCGGCGGGAAGCGACGTTCTGGGAACCGTCTTTGAAGATGCCCATCTCGGGCCGGTCCGCGAACGCCGCAAGGCACTCGTCGCACAGCATGGTGTCGGTCGGCTTCTTCCCGCCGCACGGGCAGTTGGTGTCTTCGTAACTCACGCGGGCACCGCCTTTCTCATGGCGTGCCCGAGCATGGAAATTTTCGCCCGCTGCTTCACGACCTCAATCGCCTTGACCGCGTCCTCGTCGCCCAGCTTGTCGATCACGTCGAACAAGTCCATCGCGGCGACCGCAGCACGCTTGAGCGGCGTCTCGCCATTATTCGCCACCGCCTTCTCCAACTCGGCCTCGTAGTGGACGATTGCGCCAGTCAGATTCTCGACGTGCGCCCAATCCATCTGGAACGCCGCGCTCTTGAAGCCCTGCTCCTCGCGGGACTTCTTCGCGCCGAGCACCGCCACGCCTCGCTCGGCGTGCAGACGGTTGACGTGCGCCCGGAGCGACTCGACCGTGTCGGCCGGAACCGACAGAAGCGCGTCCATGCCGTCACCCGACCTTTTACCTGTTACCTCTGTCTTGCTACCTGTCTCGTTCATGCTCTTCTCCTCGTTGCCCCGGCCGCGACCATCGCGCCGGGAAATCGTCAAACCGCCTTGCGGGAATGCCACGCCAGCAGCACGCGGCGTGACTCGCGCTTGCCCGTCAATACCTGGTGCACGTGCAGGGGCGTCACGCCCAGCTCGGCGGCGAACGCCTGGATGCCTGGGAACATGGTCTTACGGCCCTTGGGGCGGCCCGCTCTCTTTTTGCTGTTGTGCGTCGTCTTCATTGGGTGTAACCTCTCTTCGCTTAATAACCCGTAATTTGTGGACATCTTAGTTAAGTTTCTTAACTGAGTCAACTAGGAATTTACCATGAGTAACCTTTTTGCCGAAAGATTCAGGCGGGCTCGTTTGGCTTCAGGACTAAAGGCCAAGGAGATAGCCGATATTATGGAGGTCTCGGCAGGTTACGTCTCGCAGATCGAGGCTGGCAAAAAGTCGAACGTCAGTAAAGATTGTTTACTGCGGGCGTCCAAAGGGCTGGGGGTTAGTGTTGAATATTTACTAAAGGGAGAAGGCACAGAACCAGCGTTTGAGCAGCGACGAAAGATCGGATATTTAGACAAATGTCCACGTTGTGAAGAGTTGGAAAGGCAGCTATATGTTGCCCAAGAAACGATAAACAATCTATCTAAAGCGCTGGCGCAGGGGCGAGCAGTTGCCGCGCCTGCCTCTGGTGCTTGCGGTGGCGGTCTCAATGCGGCACCATCAAAGCGTGAAAGGAGGGTGGGAACATGAAAGCCATTTGTGTGCTGCTGGTTGCGTGCTCCACTTTGGCCAATGATATACCTCTGCTCAACGGGAAAACTCTGCGCGGTGAAATCGTCGGAACGGTTCCGGCGAGCATTAAGCTCAAGACCGAGTCCGGGAACATTATCGATATCCCGCTCGCGCGTATTTCACCGGACGCGACAACTGGACTTCCTGACGCTGTGTCTGAACCTTATAAGCGAATCGCCAACCTTCAGGCGACTAATGAGAAGTTATATGAGATCAACGAACAGCTGATGGAGACTCTGCGTGGCATTCAAAATGCGATGCAAGAGGAAGTCAGTAAACGTTCGATTCCTCAAACAGAAAGACTCCCTGTTGCGCAAAAGCCCGTACAGCCAAGATTGAGCAACCTGGCTGTCAGAGAGGTTGAGCAGATGCTCGAATACACGAAGGTGTCGTGGAAGGCTGACCTAATCAACCCGACTGGTGAAACGCTGACCAAGATCATTAGGGTGCAGTTTCTAGACTCAAAGGGCTTTTCCATTTTCGAGGGTTCACTTGTTGACGATAAGATTTCTCCCGGATCGAAGTCTATACGTCAGACAGAACTCATACCAACCGTTGTTTGGAAACAGGTTAAAAAGTACGAAACGAAAATCGATTAACAAACAATAAGGGGCTAAGTCCATGAAGAGAACCATCGTCGCTACCGTCGCCGCGCTGATCGCGGCGGCCGCGTTCGCCGCCGCCGTGCAGTGCAAGGGCACGACCAAGAAGGGCGCGAGATGCAAGAACCAGACCACCAACGCCTCGGGCTACTGCTACCAGCACGAGAGCCAAGCGCCGTCTAAATGACAAACAGAAAAGCCCCGTCCGGAGACGGGGCCAGTTGAAAGGGAAAGACCATGGCAGAGAACACAATCAAGATGATCGCCTGCCCCGAGGCGGCGGCCGTCGAGCTGATGAAGTCCATCGCGCAGGCCGAGCAGTCGACCGACAAACTGAAGGAAATGATGTCCGAACCCCGCGCCTACTACCTCAAGCTTTACGGCGAGTGCCTCACGGCCGTTCGCCGTCAGTTCTAACCTGCCTGCGGTAGCGGGCGCGCAACTCGTCCGCCTCTTCGGCAGACAGGACCACGCGCCCATTCAACCCGTCAAGCACGATTTCGTTTCCCCGCGTCACGCACACGACGCGGTCAAGGTCTAAGAGTGTCTGTCCGACTAATGTGAGCATGGCGGAACTCCTTTATGAATAGAGAAGAACTGCGGGAAGTGTTCGAGTACGCGGCAAAGAGGGATGAGAAGATAGAGGAACTGCAAAGGCTGCTTCTTGGCCTTGCAGTAACGGGTCTGTCAATAGCCGTTCCACTGCTGGCGGCAGCGGGAACGTCAGGATGTCGGGCAGCCTGGTTAAAGGCAGCTCTGCTATCAGTAAGCCTTGGCGCTCTGTCCAGCGGAGTCCGGTTATATTTCGGAGTGCGGGCCGCGAAACGCAACGTAAAAGAGCTTGTGAGTCAGCACGCTGACGGGCGTTACGGAGACCCGATAAGCGTCCGCCCAAGATGGCACGAGCGAATCTCAGAGGGTGTTTCATACGCCTGCTACGTTTCCGCGCTCGCGCTGTTCGCCATGTCTGTCCTGTCTGCATAATGAGGTCCTTCTGAATAAAGGGGCGGCCCCGCAAGGGACCGCCCCTTCTGTTTTTCATCCGGGCGGTTTGGACTGTCCCGTTACTTCGCGGCGAACTTGCCCTTGCGCTCCAGCCACATGTTGGTCAGCCGCTCCGCCGTGTCCGCGATTTCACCGGCGGGCATGTTGCGCGTTGCGGCCGACAGCATGAAGCTGCCGAACATGTCCTGGGCGGTCGGGGCGCTGGACCGCAGTTCCGCCGCGCAGGCCTCGAGCTTGATCGGCTTCTCCTTCGGCGCGTTCTCCTTTGGAGCCTGATCGCCTGCCGCGCCCGCGTTCTCGCCGCCCGCTCCGGGCTGCTGCTCGCCCGCGTTTCCACCCGTCGTTTGCTTTGCCATTTCGGCACCTCTTTCTTTGTTTGTTTTTGCGCCCTCGCAGGGGCTTTGCTTTCGCTACGCGAAAGTGTCCTTTTACAGGCTCCCATCATGGCGTCTCGCTTAAGAAAGACAATCACCGACTTTATTGAAATCCCTTATAAATCGGGGTTTTGCCCGACTTCGCGCCGCTCTCGCGACTTCGCGCCCGATGCCCGGACCCCCATTGTTTTTCACAGTGCAAACGGCATAATCCACGCATCTGAACCGATGCGTCATGCGAGTCCCGAGGCGGCACCTGTCACCGCCTCGGCGCGGGAGGGTTAAAGCCGGACCCCGTGTCCAAGAAGCCGACGGCCGAAAGGCATAAGGCATCCGGTATCTAACGGAGCGCGAAAATGCAAGAAGGGCTGAACGTCAATCTCGTCTTGAGCAGTGCGAACCTGATCGGCCTGATCGGCATCTTCGTCAAGCTCTACATGTCCAAACAGCCGAAGAAGCTCGAGCAGCCTATCGAGATCAAGCGGGCCGACGAGGTCACCGATAAGCTGTGCGACGAGCGCCACAAGGACATCAAGGACCAACTCGACAATCTCTTCGTGGAGCGCAATGAAAACAAGGCCATCGTCGCGGGCCTGAAGGCGACGGTCGACGCGCAGGGCAGGCAGCTGTCGTCGATGGACCAGAAGCTCGACATCCTTTTGAAACGGAAATAGGAGACCCCCATGACAGACACAGACATCCTCGTGATGCGCAAGATGCTCAACATTCTGATCGGGATCGGCCCCGACGGGCTTGAGGAGAACGACCTCAAGGAGCAGGCCGAGATCGCTGCGGGCCGTCCGCTGACCACGGCCGAGCAGGACCTCGCGGTGAAGCTCATGAAGGACCGCAAGTGGATCGCCAGCTACCGGCAGCCCGTCACGGAGCGGGTCCGCTGGTATGTGACCGAACAGGGCAAGATGTCCTACGCCGCGCTTTAACAGGGAGGCCGCGCCCCGCAGCCTCGCCGTAGTGGCGGCACGCGCCATTGAAACAATGAAGACCAAGACCGCACAGAAAAGCCCCCGGTGCGACGCGTGGTACTCGGAGATCGAGGAACCCATGCGCTGGAAGATTTACGACAAGGCCCGGCGCGGGTCGTGGTACGTCGTGTCCGAATGGGCCAAGAAGGAGTTCGGGCTCAAGCGGGCTCCGGGCCGTCAGGCGGTCTACAACTTCAAGGCTTTCATGCGCGAGCAAGAAAGCGCCCACCGCGTCGAGGAGTCGATCACGGCCAAGCGCGAGGTCGGAACGATGGCGCAGGCCGCCGGGATCAACAGCCAGGAGCTGATCAGCGCCTATATCACGATGGGCGCTGACCTCGCCATGCGCACCGGCTGCGCCGACGACGCCAAGAAGTTCACCGGAATGGCGATGGACCTGTCTGCGGCACAGGCGAAGATGTTCGAGCTCGAGCTCAAGAAGAAGGCCCAGGAGACGAAGGACGCGCAGCTCCGGCTCGCCCGCGAGAAGTTCGAGTACGACGCCGCGAAGAAAGCGATGGAGAAGGCGGCGCTCATCAAGGGCATACAGGCGGACACGACGCTCGACGACGACGCCAAAATCCTCAAAGTGCGCGAGGCGCTGTTCGGGGAGGTTCCGGCATGAGCACCCAGCTCCTCAACCAAAGCCTGATCCGGTTCCGCGAATATCAGCGCGAGGTCTTCCTCGACCGCGTCACCGGCGTCGTGGTGCTGCACTGGTCCCGCCAGATCGGCAAGAGCTTCACGCTCGCGTCGTGGGCCGTCGACCGTCTGCTTACGCGGCCGGGCCGTCTGGTGACGGTGCTGTCTAACAGCCGCGACAACGGCGCGGAGTTCGTGCTCAAATGCCAAGAGGTCTGCAACATGCTCGGCGTCGCGATGACGAGCGCGGACCTGTCCAGCGGCATCGAGTACGACAACATGCGATTCGAGGTGACGATCACCGTCAAGGGCCGGAAGGGCCGCATCAAGGTGCTGGCCGCCAACCCTCGCACCGCGCGAGGTTTCTCCGGCGACCTGATCCTTGACGAGTTCGCGTTCCACGAGGACAGCATGGCGATATGGGAGGCCGCCGAGCCGATCCTGTCCAGCAACCCCGACTTCCTGTGCCGCATCGCTTCCACCGGCAACGGCACGCGGAACATGTTCTACCGCATGGCCACCGAGGGCAAGTTCAAGGTGTCCCGCGTGCGCCGGACGGATGCCTACAAGATGGGCGTCAAGATTTACGACGCCAACACCCGCCAGCCGATCACGCCGGATCAGGCCCGCGAGCAGGCGATGGACAAGGCCGCGTACGATCAGAACTACGAATGCACGTTCGCCAGCGAAACCGGGTCGCTGCTCACGCACGAGCTGATCAACGGCGCTGCGGACGGGGCCACGGGAATCATCTGCGAGCAGACGTGGAGCGAGTCCGCGATGACGCTGCTGGTGAATGCCAAGCATCCGCTCTATGCGGGATGCGACGTGGCCCGCCGCCACGACTTTTCATTTGTCCCGGTCGGAGAGTTCGACGGAGCCTATTGCCACGTGCTGGCCGCGCTGCGCATGCGCGATCTTCGGCTTCCCGATCAGAAGCGCAGGCTTGAGCCGGTGCTATCCCTTCCCAACTTCAAGCGCATAGCCATCGACATGACCGGCCTCGGCCTCGGTCTGTTCGAGTTCACAGAGGAGAAGTTTCCGTCCAAGGTCATCGGCGTCGACTTTTCAACCAGCGTTGCCGTGACGAAGCGCATCCAGCTCGAGGGCCGCAAGTCACCGACCGTCAAGGTCACCGAGGCGATGGCCGTCGACCTGCTCGGATACTACGAGGACCGGCGCATCAAGCACCCGTGCGACGCGATCTACCGCGACGACCTGCGCAAGCCGGAGCGCGTGACCACTCCGGGCGGGCGTGTCAGCATCGCCGCGACACGAGACGAGGCCGGACACGCCGACCACTTCTGGGGCAACGCGCTCATGATCAAGGCCTACAGCTCAGGCCCCAAGGGACCTGCCTTTAAACCGCGCCTGTTCGATCAGGCCGCAACCGAAACGGCGGTGATGTGATGTTCGGACTCGTAAAAAACAAGGCGGCTGTTTCCGCACCGGCCGAGCGCCGCAGGTTCAGCTTCGCGAACCCCTTGACGTGGTTCCAGGCCACAGGCGGGAAGAAGGCCGCAGGCCTGTATGAGAAAAGCGACTACGGCGTGTGGGCCGAGACCATCAACCCTTTGCGCGGCCTCACCTCCTCCAAGGCCCAGGACATCTTCGACCGCGCCAGGCGCGGCATCTACGCCGAGCTGGCGTACATCTACCAGGAGATCGAGGCGGCCGACCCCACGCTGTTCATCTGCACCGAGCGGCGCGAGGCCTGCACCGGCGCGGCCGACTGGAGGGCCGTGACGTGCAACCCGGACCGCACGCAGGGGTGGGACGACGCGCTGGCCGAAGAGCAGCAGTCGTATTTGTCTTACGCCTACGGCCGGGCGGGCGACGAGATCAGCGCCCTGGCCGAGCACCTGGAGCGCGGCTTCTTCCGTGGTTTCGCGCACGCCCGTCCGGTCTACGAGGGCGACGGCGTGGTCGGCTTCGAGACGCTGGACCAGTGGAACTTCGCCCGCGACCCGTCGACCGGCGAATGGTGGTGGAACCCCGACGCGTCCTATGTCCCGAATGCGGGCTTCGCCCCGATCCCCCCGGATGAGCTGATCACCGTGCAGCGTTCCCGGCATATCGACTATGCCGCGCTCGCCATCGCGATCCGCGTCATGCTGGGCGAGAAGAAGTACGGCATCTGGATCGAGCGCTACGGCATCCCTCCTGTTACCGTCATCATGCCGGAGTTCGCCGACAAGTCGGAAGAGTCCGCCTATATGGAGGCCGCCCAGAAGCTCGCCCGCGCCGGGTCCGGCGCTCTGCCCTTCGGCTCCCAGGTCAACTACGCGACCGAGGCTCGGGGCGCGAACCCCTTCACCGACTTCCTGCGCCACCAGCAGGAGCTGACCGTGATGATGGCGACCGGCGGCATCCTGACCACGCTGGCCGCGCCCGACTCCGGGTCGCTCGCGGGTGGCGCTCATGAGAACACCTGGCGTGCGGTCGTGGCCCGCGACATCCGCGTCACCGGCCGAGCCCTGAACCGCTCCGTCACGCGCAAGCTGCTGGCCGACAAGTTCCCCGGCCGCCCTATGCTCGCCATGTTCGAGTTCTCGACTGAGCCCAAGCCCACCGCCACGGCCGTCTTTGAGGACGCGGGCAAGGCCAAGCTCGCCGGGTACCTGGTCGACCAGGACGACCTCGAGGAGCGCACGGGCTACACGCTCAGGCCCGACGCGTCCGTTCTGCCTGCCGTCGCGGCGGCCCAGCCGTCCGCGCCCGTCGCGGCAGCTCCCGAGACCAAGCCCGCCGAGGCCGCAGCCGAAGCGACCAATGTCGCCGCCACCGCGATGAACGGTGCCCAGGTCACGGCGCTCCTGGACATCATCACCAAGGTCAGCCTGGGCGAGATTGACCGCTCCGTCGCCCCGGCGGTCATCAAGGCGGCCTTCCCTCTCCTGGCAGAGGCCGAGATTGCCAGCATGATCCCCCCCGTAAAGGCGGAAAAACCGCAGGCGTCAGCCGAAATCCCCGCCGCTCCCGTGGCCAACAAGGCGGACGGCGTTGCAAAGGCGTTGCAAAACGCGCCTGTTGCGTCGGACGCCCTGCCTCCGGGCGAAGAGACGCAGAAACAGCCCCCCCCCGAAAACGCGAAAAAAACGGCCTCCACCGCGAAGGCGTCCGATCCGGTAGAGGCGGCGCTCAAAGCTATCGAAGGCGGGGCCACAACCGAAGAGGCTCTAGACGCCTTCGACGCCGCCGCCAAGACGGCGCTTCTTCCACAAATGGTCGCTCAGCAGGCCGAGCGGATCGCGGCTGAAATGGACGAGGCTGCGGCCGCAGGAAAGGACGGCAAGTAAGATGCCCCAGAACCCGATAGAACTGAAAGACGGCGAGCTGACCCTCTGGTGCGAGCTGTGCCCGCCCGGCGTCCACCCCGGCATGCGCGACGGTCACGTCGTCACACAGGTCTGCGACCGGGTCGCGTTTGAGCAGGTTATCGCCGCGTTCAAACCCGAGGTTCTGGTCGACTTCGAGCACCGCGCCGAAAACAGCGACGACACCACGGCCGCCGGCTGGGTGCAGGAACTGCGCTTTTGGCCTCGCGGGGTGCGCGGGCTCGAGGGTCTGGTGCGCTTCACCGATGTAGGGGCCGAGGCCGTGCGCGGCCGCCGCCTGCGCTTCCTCTCTCCGGTGTGGCACCTGGATACGGCCGGTCGGCCCATGGCCCTGAAATCCGTCGCCCTCACCAATACCCCCAACTTCGACTTGCGCCCGGTGCTGAACAAAGCTGCGGGCGGTGAACCACAGAAAGGAAAACAGAGAATGAACAAGCTCGCCGCCCTGTATGGTCTGCCCGAAACGGCGACCGAGGACGACATCCTTGCCGCCGCAAAGGCCGACAAGGATGAGCTGACCGCGTTGAAGACGCGCGTCGCTGAGATGGACAAGGCCACGCTCACGAAAGAGGGCGAGGCGCTTGCCGAACAGAACAAGGCCAAGGTCTGCAACAAGGCCGCGTTCGTGGAACTCTACGTGCAGAACAAGGCCACGGCCCTGAAGTTCCTGGAGGCCTGCGGCGGCAGCACCGAGGCCGCGCCGGTCTGCAACAAGAAGGACGCGAAGAATCCTTCCCAGGTGTTCGGCGGCGGCAGCGCCGTGCAGAACAAGCTCCAGCAGTATAACGCCATGCCTGCCGGTGCCGAAAAGTCCAAGTTCCTGCGCGACCACGCGACGGAAATCAACGACCTCCGCAACGCCCAGGCGTCGGCGGAATAACGTAAGGGCGGTCCTGAGTGTCCGCCCGAATGAAAGGAAAAGCACACCATGCCCACGAACATCGATACGGCGGTCGAGATCTACTCCAACAAGTTCATCCTCGGCCTGACCCGCGCCCTGGCTCCGCTCCGGGCGTTCTCCCTCGACCTCTCGGATGACATCATCCAGGAGGGCGAAAGCGTCAACGTCCCGCTCGTCACGGCTGACACGGTCGGGGACTGGGACGAGGTGAACAACAACTACGGCCGCACCGCCGCATCGTCGAAAGGCAAGTCGGTCAAGATCGACAAGCGGAAAATCTGCGGCTTCGCCGTCACACAGTCCATGATGGCCAACTTCCGCCCCAACCAGTGGGAAGGCAAGGCGGAGTTGAACCAGAAGGAGATGGCCGACACCGTGCTGGCCGACGTGACTTCGCTCGTCACGCCCGCCAACTACGGCGACGCGGCGAACAAGAAAGTCGCGGTTGTGCTTGCCGAGTTCAAGCGTTACGCCGTGGCCAATCTCCGCGCTCAGATCGTCAAGGCCAAGCTGACGCCCGCCAAGTGCGTGCTCGCTCTGAACCCGGACTTCTTCAGCGCTTTGCTCGGCGACCTGGACGCCAACGTCTACGGCGGCACCGAGGCGGTCCGCTCCGGGGCGATCCCCGGCCTGCTCGGGTTCCGCAGCATCATCGAGGTGCCGCAGTACAACGGCCCCGGCTTCTGCTGCCATCCGGACGCCATCGCGGTCGGAAGCCGCAAGGTGCCCGTGGCTGACACGACGCCGTATAAGGAGTTCGGCAGCATGGTCGAGCCCGAGACGGGCCTCACCATGAACCGGGTCGTGTTCACCGCCGGGGTTATCGGCAAGACCAGCTTCAGCACCGAGTGCTGGTACGGCTACGACGTTGGAAACGGCGACGCGCTGATCCGCCTGGTCGGATAAACCCCTGTCCGGGGCGGCCCACCGCCCCGGCTGTCTCACTCTCATAGAAAGGATACGAACAATGCGCAAAGTCGCACTCATGGCAATGGCGGCCGTCGCCATCGTCGGCGTGGCCCTGGCGGCCTCGTCTTACTCCGTGATCGCCCTGCCCTCTCCGGGCGAGTGGTCGCCCACCGGCATCGGCGTCGGCAAGGTCGCGTATGTGCAAGTCGAGGGGGCATACCCCACGAACAGCACGTTCGTGCTCTCGCGGATCAGCGCCGACAGCTCGGTCACGAACACGCTGCTCACGCGCACCGACGTGAACGGCGTGGTCGACGCGCCCATCGGCACGGGCACGAACATCTGGATCATGGCGGGCGACCGCCTGCTGAGGTCCGGCACGATCACCAATACCTGCCGCTGCCGCATCATCCTTGACGGCGGTAATTGACCCCGCGCCGGGCGGCGTGCAAATCCGCGCCGCCCGGCGAACTCCCTGGAGTATGACCATGTGGAACCCGCTCACAGCCGAAACCCTTCTCAGCCGCCTCACCGGCATCGAGCAGACCAAGCTCAACACGGTCGCGCTCAAAGCGGGCCAGTCGGACGCGCTCGAAGAGATAGCCGCCCAGGTCGCCAAAGAGTGGCGCGGCGGGCTGCGCCGGTACACGGTGCTCGACAGCCGCCCCGGCTACGTGCCAGACGAGCTGCTGATCCACATCCTGGCCGATTTCCGATATCGCGCCTACACCCGCCTGCCCGGCATGTCCGACCTGCTCGACGACCTGCGCGTCAAAGAGTGGGACCGCGCCAACACGGTGCGCGACAACCTGGTCAAGGTGACGGTGGAAGCGCCCGACGCCGAGCATGCCGAGACCGCAGAGAAATCCGGCAAGCCCGGCCCTTCGATTGCCTACCCTGACGGAGAGAGCATCCTGTCATGAGCAACGCCGCCGCCATAGAAGAGTTCGCCGCGAAGACGGAAGTGCCCTCCTGGGCACGCACCGCGGATTGGCAGGAACTGCCCGCCGCGATCCGCCGCCGCTCCTTCTTCTCGGCCGCGCTCGAGGACGCACGCGCTTTGAGCGCCGAGCGCAAGTCCGTTGCTGACCTGTTGCAGACCGTCAGCAAGGACGGGAAAATCTATCGGCGCGACACCGCCATCACCGAGCTTCAGGCGATGATGCAGCGGCGCGGCCTGGACACCGGCGACGGCAACACGCTGACCAATCCGGCGGCCGAGTCGCGCATCAAGCTGGTGATCGACACCAACCGCGCCCAGGCGCAGGGCTACGCCCGATTCAAGCGCAGCTCGACCGGCGGCGCTCTGCTCGCCTTCCCCGCCCAGGAGCTGGTCCGCGTCCGCAACTCGAAGGTGCAGCGCCAGTGGACTGAGATTTGGAAAGAGCACGGCGGAACGTTGACCAACGGCCGCATGATCGCGCTCAAGACAGACCCCATCTGGATAGCGATCAGCAGGTTCGGGACGCCCTACCCGCCGTTCGATTTCAATTCCGGCATGGGCGTTATGAATGTTTCCAGGCGAGAGGCCATTGCCCTGGGCATCATGTCGGCAGACTGGCAGCCGGAAGCAGACCCCGTGAAAGACTTCAATGCGGAAGTCGAAGCGGACGTTTCCACGGTTCACCCCGACCTTCTGTCAACCGTCTCCACGCTCTTCGGAGACGCGGTCACGGTCGTCGACGGAATCATGAGGTTCGTGCAATGAGCGCCCAGACCACAATCAAGGTGTCGGTCCCGCCGCACATCCTGCGCGATGTCGCAGCCTATCAGCTTTGCAGGCGCACCGTGACCGAGGGCGCGGCCATGGGAATGGAGACAGCCCTGCTTCGTCACTTTCTCGCACTCCAGCAGAAGCCCCGCGCCGACAAGCTTCAGCCCGTGAACTTCTGGATTGGTACTGACGGAAATTCCATCGCGGAACATATTGAGGGAAGCGGCAAACTTGGGAATGAGGAAAACCCTGCCCATATCATACATGATGACGGACACGCATCCGTCACCATTGATGATCCTCGGTTGCGCCACAAGCTCGAGGGCGGAGTCATCAAGGCGTCCGACTACGGCCACCCGTATCTGACGATCCCGAACACCGACGCGGCCGCACGGGCCGCCCAGGGCGCACGCTCGTTCGTGACGCACATCGAGTGGGTTCCGCATCCGGACGGCGGTGTGCGCCCCGCGCTCGTGTCCGGGAAAAAACCGAGCAATGAAAACTTCGCAGGCTTCGAGATGACCGAGTTCGGAACGACCGGACGCCGTAAGACAAAAGACGGGTCGGACGAATCGACCGTCCTCTACTGGCTGGTCCGCCAGGTGAGCCACAAGCCTATGCCGTCCGCGCTCCCTTCCGACTCAGTCTTGAATGAAGCGGCCCGCGACGCCGCGCTTGACGCGCTCGACGCGCTGATCAGCAGCAGAGGTGCAGCATGAGCGAGACAAACCAACCTATCAACAGCGGCGCTTTCCCCGACGTTCAGACCGCCGTCCGCGACCGCCTGGCCAGCTTTTCAGAGTTCGGCGGCATCGCCATGATTTTGCAATACGAGGGCTCGATTGACACGAAGATCGACAACGCCCTCGCGACCATGACGGAAGGCTGCCGCGCCGGTGTGGCCCTGCTGATCGCGACTCCTGCGGCCGAAGAGACCGGCCCCAATCTTCCGTCCGTCCGCCTTGACCCGTTCATGGTCACCGTGACCGTGGTCGAGGACGTGAACATGAACGCGCCTCCGGACGGCAGCGGCCGCCGCGCCCTTGAGTGGGCCGTACTGGCGTTGCGTGCGCTCAAGGGCTGGAAGCCGCCCGAATGCGGAACCCCGCTGAAGGGCGTCGGCAACGCCCTTTCGCTCGGCCCGTCGAAGGGCAGCAGAGTCGTCTGGAATCTCACGTTGAAAACCCGCGTCGACCTGGAGCCGCTCAGGCTTCCGGGCGAATACGGATACACCGATACGGTGCCGGAACCGGCCCGCGTTTAACTAAGGACAAAACATCATGACCTCACGCGTTATCTCTGAAGGCCCGGCCGTCGTATCTTACAACGGCTTCAACTACTACACGACTGACACCATCACGCTGACGCCCGACATCAAGCTCCGCGAGATGATCAGTTCGTACTACGGTCCGGTTGACTCCCGCGTCACCGACAAAATGTTCAACCTCACGTTCACGCCCTTCGGCATGATGAACAACAACGCCGCGAAGTACTTCCCGTTCGCGTTGTCCGACCTCGGCAAGCTCATCATGCCTGGAGTAGACCTGCCCGTCGTGATTTGGACATCGGACGGCACGAAGATTTCGATTCCTGCCGGTGTCATCAACAAGTGTCCCCAGCTTCTCCTGGGGACGGACATCGGCCCGATGGGCCAGATGGGAATCGCGTGCCTGGGCGACATCACAAAGGTCGATGCGGCCGCCGACGCCCACTACACCATTTCCTCGGCCGCCATCTCGGCGCATTCGCTCGATCCGGACAAAGCCCCGACTCCCGCTTACAAGGCGGTCGTCACCCTGGCGGGCACGCCCGACGTTGTGACCGAGATCGATTCGGAGAAGGGCTTCACGTTCGATTGCGGCGCGTCGCTAACGCCTCGCTCGGTGAACCGCTACGGTACGGTCAACTTCAAGCTGTCCGCGCTGAAGCCGACGATCAGCTTCTCTCCCTTCGGCATTACCGAGTCGGCCGCCCTGGCGCTCTTCAACATTCAGGGCGCTGGCGCGGCGCAGCTCGGCGCAAGCAACAAGCTCGGCAAGAGCCTGGTTGTGAAGCCCGTGAATGACACCGACAAGGGCATCACGATCACGTTTTCTGATTTCAAGGTTCAGAGCGGCTCCATGCTCTTCGGCGAGAGTGACCCGCGCCATGGCCAGTATGTGTTCGTCCCGGCGGTCAAAGTCACGGCTGGCGTGCCCGGCGCTCTGTACACCATCGCGTTCCCCACCTGGGCTTAAATCGTCACGGGGCTCTGCCAGTTACCGGGCATCCCCACTACTGTCATGAAAGTCACAATCGGCACATACGTGGTCGCGGCGGGAACGGCGGGAGGCCAGCCCGCCAAGATCGTCAGCGGCGTGGGCACCAAGGGCGTGCAGACGCCCCAGGCCGTCCGCGCCGCGAAGGGCAAGGTCTACGGCCGAGGCAACCGCGCCTATGTCGACGTGGTCGAGGCGGATTACAGCTATGCCACGTTCGCCCTGGCGCAAGCGGCGTTCCTGGCATTGCGCCGTGACGCCCTCGCGGCGACCGGCACGCTGGTCTACGGAGACGGTGCCGACTCCACGACCATCGGCCCGGCCGAATGCCGCTCGGCCGAGGTCGTCGAGTGGACCGGCTCAGGACTGACCATGAGATATGAAATCGTTTGCGTGGAGGCTTGATATGAGAAACCGCTTTCTTGTCTGCTGTCTTTCTTTCCTTGCCGGGTGCGAGTTCCAGCCGGTGTACGGACAGGTCGCGCAACTCGGGTGGGACGTTCAGCAGGACCGCCCGGTTCCGCACGAGGTGCTCGTCTGGCAGGGCGAGACGGTCGACCTGCTGCCCCGGCTTGTTCAGGGCATCCGGCCGGTCGCGATCACGAACGCGCCCGTCGAGTTCCGTTACCGAGAGGCGTCGCTGCCGACCAACACCTACCGCTATGTCGCGGCCTCGGCCAATACGAACAACGGCGTGATCGCCGTGCACTGGATTCCTGATTATGACGCGGGCGCTCCGTGGTACGACTATCAGGTCATCGTCGGTAGCAACGCCGCGAACCCGAGGTGCTTCGGCCGGATCGTCATGCGGCCGACCATCGGCTGGCACGCGTCGACCAACGCGCCGACGCCGATCACCCTGTACCCGACGCGGGCCGAGTTTCAGGCGGTCAGCAATGCCTTTGCAATCGTCTTACAGACGGTTATAACAAACGAGACCGACGCCGCTGCCAAGGCACTGCTCGCCACGCACACCAACCGCACGGACAACCCGCACCGCGTGACGGCCGTGCAGATCGGGGCGCTCACAAACGAGACCGACGCCGCAGCCAAGGCACTGCTCGCCACGCATACCAACCGCACGGACAACCCGCACCGCGTGACGGCCGTGCAGATCGGGGCGCTCACTAACGAGACCGACGCCGCAGCCAAGGCACTGCTCGCCACGCACACCAACCGCACGGACAATCCGCACCGCGTGACGGCCTCGCAGATCGGGGCGCTCACAAGCGAGACCGACGCGAAGGCCCTTGCCGCGCTGGCAACTAATCGCGTCACAAGGGTTTATTCTCCAGACGCCTCGCAATGGATAGACGGGACAGGGGGCGTGTGGCGCGTGTCTCAATCGACGGAGCTGGCCTACCGGATAACGGACGGCTATGACATGGGTCCGTATGAGGTCGGCAACGAGTTCTATTTCGTTTCCGATGTTACGGTCACAAACTCGCCCTACGTGACGCGGACAATCAGTTACGGAAACCTGAAGCACTATAGGCATGGGTACATCAACAACACATGGGATGGCGACGGCGGATGGGGACTTTATATCGACGGGGGTCTGAATGACTTCTTTGGCGACTTTGCTTACCCCTTAATCGGAACACTGTACCCCGGCAACGTCGATCCGTATGTCACCTTGCAGTCGTTTCAGAGAACCGTCACGGTTACGAACCACGCCGACACCGTGCAATTCACATCGCAAAAGGAGCTGCACGCCGACAGCTTCACGAACCTAATCTGGCGCACGGTCTGGAGCAACGGCTGGTGCTGGGCCATAGCCTACACGAACACCCCGTAAGGAGAGACATGAAAACGACACGCTTGACCTTTGCCTGCTTCCTGTTTTTCGTGGCGCTGCTGATCGGCACGCTCTGCTGGGCGAACGCCGCACGGGGCTCGGTCACCAACTGGCCGTCCGCCCAGTTCCTCATGGTCGATCAGCACGGCAACATCGTCCCGTCCGGATACACCGCCGGGCTGACCGAGATCGCGGCGGCCGAGGCGCAGGCCGAGGCGACCCGGCAGTCGGCCGAGCTGGTCGACCAGACGACGGCCGCCGCCTCGAACGTGGTCAATGACGTGGTGGCTGCGCTGACCGGCGCTTACGGGTTCGCCTATGTCACCGGGCACACGGTCAGCTTTTCCGGCGCGGTCGAGGTCAGCACCAACGCCTCGGCGCACATCGTGTTCTGCCAGTTCGGAACCGCCGGGACAATGACGACCAACGCGGTGCAGCACACCGGGCACTATATCTGGCATGTCTATTCCGAGGACATGAACACGATGCCCGCCATCAAATACAAGAGGAATTTGAACGGAACGAACGGGTGGGAGTTCGCCGCGTATCAGTCCACCGCCGAGTTCAACAACACGACGGTCAACGGCGTCCTTTATGAGACGGTCTACCGCTCCACCGTGTGGCTGCCGTCGGTTTACAACTCGGCGTTTTTCATGGCGTTCTGCGAGATCGCGGGCGGCGGTCAGGCGGGCGGAAAGCTCGACATTTTCGAGGGCCTTTCAGTCAACGGAAAGGTCGGCGTGAGCGGCGACGTGATCCGCAACGGGTTCAGGTTTCATTACGAGACCGGCCTGCTCATGTCCGTTACAAACGAGGTGGCGCAATGACATACAAGAAACCAAGTCAATCGGCCGTCTTTCTCATCGTGGGTTCGCTCTTCATCATGTTCGGAACAAAGGCGCTTCCGACCAACGCGAACAAGAACGCGGGCGGCCTACGCTTAAGCACGCCCGTCGAGTGCCCCGACTCGGTGCAGTTCAGTTGGACCGGCGGCGCGGCCGATGCGACCTACGGCATCTATCGCAGGATGCACGGCGACACGAATTGGGAACGGATCGCCATGAACCTGACAGGCGTTTCCGGGACGGTCTTCGTTCCCGGCTTCACGCTCGACCGCGATTACGACTACGAGATCAGGGCCGAACAACCATGAGACTGACAGCCCCCATAATCCTTTCCCTTGCGCTCTGCCTGTCGGCGGCCGCGCAAACGTCCAACGTGCAGACGGTCAAGGCGTGGAAGCGCACGCACGTTATAGGCGTCACCGGCGGCACGCTCCGCGACCCGACCGGAAGCATCGCCGACGCCCAGCGGCTGGCCGCCACCGTGGAATCGGTCAACGCCTCGAGCAACCTTGTCAGCGCGTCGGCCGCCGGGCTGTCGGCCGCGCTGGCCAGGTTGTACGCGGTGACCAACCGGACGGCCGAGTTCAGCGGCCGCATCTATCTCGCGGCCGACATGGAAGATGATCCGGCTTACGAGAACGTCTGGGGCGCGGTCGTCGGCGAGACCGCCGGAACCAATGGCACCCTGCACTACTTCTGCCATTACAGCCGCGTGCTTTCAACCCCGCCGCGCACGCGCTGGAGCTTCGACGTTGCGCCCGGCACGGTGCTTTGGTCGGACGGGATAACGGCGACCAACAACGCGACCACCAACTTCAACGGTTACGCCTGCTACGACATCAGCGTGCCTCCCCCGGCCGGTGTCGGAAACGTGGTCCTGCGGGCCAACAAGTTCATGCGGATCGGTGCGCCCGGCTACCCTCTGGACATTGCCGACGCGGGCCTGCGGCTGATCCGCGCCGGGACAACGAACGACGCCTATACCGGATCGGTCGCTTACACCAACGTCGCCGGGGCCGTCTCGAACCTGATCACCGAGGCGTACCTGTCGGGAACCCTTTACCTGATCACAACCAACTCAATCGGAGGAACGCCATGATCCGTCCAATCTCGATGCTGCTCGTTTCCGCAGTACTCACGGCGGCCGCCGCGTCGGCCCCCATTGAAGTGTGGCTGACGCCCGAGCGCTCGGCCGCCCTCAAGAGCGTCACGTCGCGCCCCTACGTGGTCGCGCAAGAGCGCCTGAACGCCGACACCGTTGTCTATCACTGGACCAACGGCCTGCACGGCGCGGTCACCACGCAACGCGTGGAGCAAGTGCTAGGCAAGCATGCGAAGAGCGCGTGGCAGGATAAGGTCGACGCGAAGGAGAAAGAGAAACAAGCCCTGTTAGACGACCTAGCGGTCATCAAGGACAAGCCTACGAAGAAAGACCTCGAGGCGATCATCAACAAGCACAGCAAAAAATGAATGTCAGGGAGTTGCTTATCTGCAACTTCGACAAAACGAAAGGGGCATGATGAACAAGGTCGTGGCAATGATCCTTTTGCTGGCAAGCGGGTGCGCAACCTCTGAAGTCAGGTTCGGACGCGAGGAGTCGGTTGTCTATCCGGCAACGTATGCCGACTGCTCTCTGGTTGAAACGGCGATTGATGAGCAGGCCACGTTGCTTCTATTCGTCCTGTCTCCTCTCCTCGCACTTGATTTCGGATGCTCGATCATTTCGGATACGGTGCTTCTGCCCTATGACTTGGTCAGATGGCCGTTTGAGTCAATCTCACAAAGAAAGGAGCAACATGAATAAGGAAGTGCTAAGCGGGCTTGCCCGCGCCGGTCTGGCCTCTGTCGGCGGCTACCTCGTGTCGAAAGGCTACGCCTCGTCGGAAGACGCGGCCGCCCTCGCCACGAACGCCAGCGCGTTGGTCGGTGCCGTTGCCGTGCTCGCCACGGCCGCATGGTCGTGGTGGTCGAAACGGGCCACAAAGAAATGAGGTGTTTGTGAGCAAGACACCTGCGCAGATGCGCGAAAAAATGGCCAGCAAGGCGGATAAGATCGTCGCCAAGCTGGGGGATGACGACGGACAAAACAAGGTGGACAAAATCCGAACAGGAAAGCCCGCCGAAGAGAAAGAGGTGACAGAATGAAACGGGCAGCACAGACGATGCTGACGTTGGCGTGCATGGTAATCATGGCGCTTATTGTCGGGTGCCAGACGGCCCCCGGTCGGACGCAGACGCAAACCTTCAAAGAGTGTACGTTCAACGTGCTGCTGCCCATTGGCGCGAACCCTAGCAACGTTTGCGCGACTGCGGCCGGTGGAACGATGGGCGACCTCTTCACTCAGAACATGCTGGTGGACACCAGCGGCAGCGAAGTGAACTCGCCCACTTCTACGCCGACGACCACCACGCCGATTGACGTGATGCGCGGAACCGGAGGCGGCTCTTCTTGGGCCGAGCTGTTCAGCGGCATCAAGTCGATGTTCGGAGGCGGCACGTCAACTAACACGGCGGCCGCAGACAAGGCATCGGCGGCGGCAACGGGCGATTGTGCAGACGGCTCCTGCTCTGTAGGAACCACAACCGCCAAGTGAACGGCGCGGGGCACGTGACCAATTGCGTGCCCCGCGACCCTTTTTAAGACTAACCGGAGAAGCATCATGGCAGACCGAAAAGTGACGATAGCCGTAGAATCAAGCGCCGATCTTCAGGCGCTGGCAGACTCTAAGACCGCGCTGAACGAACTCGCGGCTCAGGAAAAGAAGTCGGGCGATGTGTCGAAAGATTCCGGCGATAAGAAAAAGAAGGCCGGTGAGGAGACGCGGCAGTATGGCCAGGCGGCGGGACGTGCCGCCGAGCTGACGGCAAGCCTGTCCGGTGCCATGGGACAGGGCGGACCGGCCGCCGCACAGATGGGCGCTGGCCTTCGCGTCCTGAAGGCATTAGTCGAAGGATCGAGCGCCGGGTTGACGGGCATGGCGACGATTCTTGTCGGTATGGGCGTATCGGCCTGGGTTTCTTATAACAACAAGGTCGAAGAGTCGAAGAAGAAGATCGCCGAGTTCAAGCTTCAGTTGCAGGACAACGCCCGCGAGATTCAGATGTCGCACATGTCCGAGCTCGCCCAGCAGCATGACAAGCTGCGGTCCGCAATCGACAGCGAGGCGGACGCCTACAACCGCCTGAGTTCGGCCCGCGCCTCTGTTGACAACGCGGAGAAGGGTTCACGCCTGGCTGACATTACCCTTAAAGAGAAGCAGGCCCAGTTCGCCCTGAAGCCCGGCGACGAGGTCGGTGCCGCAAAGGTTTCGGCCGAGTTCTCTAAACAGCGCCGCGACCTGGACACCGAATATCAGATCAAGGATGCGCGTCGTTCGGCCGAGCAGAAGGACCATGAGCTTGCGGCCGCCCAGGAGCGTCTTGAGGTCACGCAGAAACAGGAGGCTGAACTAGCCAAGCAGCTCGAGCAGACGAAAGCCCAGGTTCTGGCCCTTAGCCAGGAGAAGGTCGACCTGTTCGGATCGAAGGCACCCACGAAACAAGTAATAGACCCGATGTCTGCTGGCGGTTACGGCGGAGCAGTTCAATATAAGACGGTTATCGACGAGGAGAAAAGAAAGCGCCGGATCGCCGAGATCGATAATCAGTTGCAGGGCTCGAAAGACACGCCGGGATTGACCGAAAACTTTGGCAAACTGTCGGACGCCCTGGCCGCCATAGTGGTTCAGAAGGCGAAAGAGAAGATCGAAGCCGAGGCGCGTCAATTGGAGGCAGACGCCGCACTTAAGACCCTATCAACGGTCAATACAATGAACCCGCGTATTGACGCGGCAGACACCGCGCTCGAGGGTAAAAACCTGGACCAGGTCAAGGCCCAGGCAAATCTGGCCAAGTTCCACGGAGGAATAGAAGCTGCCCGCCGATCCGCCGAGAACGTCCTGGAGGCGAAGATGAGCGTGGCGGATTCCATTGACGCCTCCGGATTTAAAAAGTTTGGTTTGAACAGCCCGACCTATCGTGACGCTCAAAAGGTCGATAAAGAGGCAGACAAGCAGGCTGCGAAAGCCAAGCAACTGGCTGACGCCACAAAGGCGCTCGAGGAACAGGTCAAGGCCATGGACCCCGAGGTTCTTACAAAGTCGCTCGTTTCACTGACCGCAAAACTGGCCAACCTGAACAAGGCCGTCGAAGACCTGAAGAAGCAGCAGGCCCGCCCGTAACAGGAGGTTTTAATTATGGCCACTGTATTCGAGATTTGCGCCGCCCAGGCGACCGCCGGTGCCGAGACCTGGATTGACTGTTCTACCCTCGGAATGTCCAACCTTCAGCGCAATCGTGACGGCGACGGGAATGACATCTTTACCTTTGACGTAGAGTCCGGAACGGCGCTCACCGACAATCTGGTGTTCGCCTATAAGACCTATGTCCGCATTCGCATGACTGTTGACGCGGGCACGCCCGAGCTCCTTTTCTTTGGCCGCATCACGACGGTTCCAAGGTCGGCGGTCGGGACAGAGATCGAGAAGCAGCAGTACACGATCAGCGGGCCGGGCGAGCAGCTCGCCGCCACGGTCTACCGTCAAGACTGGGTGGAATCGACCGGCGCGATCACGAAGCCCCGCGTGATCCTGTTCCAGAACTCGGCCGGGGCCAGGTGCACGACCGGCGCTCAAATATATGACATCCTGGCGTGGGCGCATAACTGCGGCGTGCAGATCGCCGCTCCGGACGCCGGGAACATCATCAACGGCGTGTCCCTGCCTTTCGATGAGCAGATCAATATCAAATGCCTGGACGCCATTGTCGCGTGTTTAAGGTGGCATCCTCACTGTGAGATTTGGTGGGACTATACCCAGCGCCTTCCCGTTTTCCACTGTGGGCTTCGCTCCGAAATGACGGCCGTAACCTTGTCCATGTCCGCTTTGCCCCCAGGCGGCATTTCAATCACCGAGCGGCGCGACATGCAAATACCGGCGTGCTGCATCTGTTACGAAAAATCGATTCAGGTCGACGACGCCCAATGGAAGCAAACCACCTTTGACGTGGCACCGCTGATCGCAGGCGAATCAGATGCCGATAAGGCCGCCCGCCTCAACCAGCCCGACGTGGTTTGGGCCACGTTCGATTTGGAGGGGTACACGCGGTCGAACGTCGAGCAGGAAATAGTGACAGAAGATTTTCCGGCTAACTACCTCGACAAAGCATGGTGGAAGGCCCGCGAGACCTGGCTGCAAGAATACGCTGACGGCGACATTACTTTGAGCGACGGCGGACGCATGAATGACACCAGCCTTCCCCGTATTTTGCTCGAGGGAACTATGCAGCCCTGGATGAACAAGGACGTGGCGGCCGAACGCATTTGTGTCACCGCCCTGGTGACAAAGAAAGAAGGCTCTCAGGTTGTGGTTGTAGAGTCCCGAAAGATCACCCGCACGGTGACGGCTACAGACGCCATGACCAAGACGTACAAGACCACTCAGTCAGTGAATACGGGAGAGTCTGTTCCTGTAGGCGTGGCGGCCGCTCTCTATGCCGAGTGGTCCGGTCTTCACTGCGAGGGTTCGTTCTTTGTCGAGCAGCTCGAGTGCCCCGGCTATTTTGCGCCTGGCAAGAAGCTCAACATCACGGGAGGCCGCTCAGAGTGGTCGACCATGGGGGCAATGATTAGGCGCGTGGTTGAGCACTTCGACTCTGGAACGACAACGGTCGATTTTGGGCCTTTGACAACGGTCGACGCATCTTCGCTTGTGGCGCTCTTTCGCGCCACTCGGAACCGCCAATTCTCCTACAGCCGGACATTTCGAAATGGAGCGGACAGCGAAGACCCGACGGGAACAGGTTCGGCCGACCTCCAGGTGAACCCTTCCTTCTCCGGTTTGAGCACCACGAAGCGTCGCGTGATCCTTGACACAAGCGCCACGATAAAGCACCTCATTGACCTAGACAGCGGGGCCTTCGCGTTCGCAACCGGATCGGACGGAAACACCGCCCGCGTTATTAAACCTCGTGAGGTGTTGATTCCCTATCTGAACGCCTCCGGAAACGCCGTTGCAAAGCTTGGGCAGGTGCTTTGCAGCGAGGGTTACGGAGAAGAAAAGGCGCTAGGAGGGGCACGCCCAGCCAACCCCACAAACGCGGCGGCACGCGGCTCCCTTAGCGAGGCTGACCTTTCGGCATCAACCGCCTATGATCCGGCCAGCCCTGGCGCGTATGACGGCCTCGCCCTGGTCGTCTCTTTAGGTTGCTTCTATGATGACACGGCAGGGACGCCGGTTCTGAAGGATTACCGCGTCACGCTTACCTGGCCGAATGCCATTGCTCCGAAAGTATCGGCGGCCTCGACGGCTACGATTGACACCCCGCAGGCTTAGGAGGTTTTTCAATGCCTCATATCAAGAGAATCAACGGCCATTTGGGCAAGCACAGCAGCGGGCATCTGAAGCTTTGGTCAAACCCGACCTGGCACACCATGTCAGCGACAACAACCAACTGGGGCGGATACAACTATTTCAACCCTGATTCGACTAAAACGAACATCAACCTAGACCCTCTGACGACCGCCTATCCTACAGCAAAAAGCGCAGCCCTTTCGGCGTTTGCTTCCGGCTCTTCAAGGACCACGTCCGGAAGCGCGTCCGTTGGCGCACCATACGGGCGAGGAGGGGCCGCCAGGGCAGAGGTGGCGGTCGGAGGTATAGTTCTATCCTTCATCCCAACGGGCTATTGTACGGCCGCCAGGATAGCCGTTTCGGCGCAATGCCAAATCGGGGTCTTCAATACGAGCCCATCGGCTAGTTCAATCCTCGGGGCATTGCAGTTCACGCCCTCTTCGGGGTACGTCAACCTCGAGTTGTTTCTCGACATCATAAACAGTTGCCAGGCGAACGGAACGACGTGCTATGTTTCGGCCTGCCGACAACCCGCCAACTCGATAACTGGAACCATCGACCAGCAGTCCTATTACAATGACACCGGAGCGGCCTTTAATATGTGGGATTGGTGCCCGGTGGCCATCGGCGAAACACTCTACTGGAAAACGGGTGCTGCCGACTCTTTTAGCTATCCGTTAAGCACGTCTGGCGTGAGTCTTTACTACTAGGGATTCTATTTCCCCCGCTCGAGTGGGTGGGGGCGAGGTTCCGGAGGTTGCAGCCTCCGGACGATCACGGTTCGGCCGAACCAAAACTGATCGCCTGCCAAGCTCTCGCCCCCGTACGCCATCGGCGTCGAGGCTGACGGCCGAAACATAGGACCCGCCGTCGACCGCCTCAGAAACGCCCCTGCATAAAGCAATAAGGCGGCTTGCAAGTTCGTTGCACGCCGCCTTTACTTTCTCGGATCGTTGAAAGTGTTTATCTGGTTGCGTCTTCGGATACAGCACGGCTGAAGTACCCGCTCTTCTGCACCATCGTTTTCTCGGCTCCGAGCATCTCGCCGAACTGCTTGGCGAACCA
>Ga0118677_10002740_pt1 | contig 34811 bp, 30 predicted proteins | sample AliMusrvi5mmetaG_FD_86154 | JGI IMG/M metagenome (GOLD analysis project Ga0118677, IMG submission 86154)
TAATAATTCACTTCAGCCGACCCCGCTGTAGCGGGGCGGCTGACCTTTTCGGGCCGCAAGATGACAGGAAATTATTTGCTGAAAAGCCACTCATATTAGTGCTTATCTATGTGGGGATCGCTCTGCTCGCCCTTGCATGGCGGTTCGTATTCATTCCATGGGACTTCGGCGGTTGCTTCTACCAAGTCTGGATTACGGCAATAGGGGCAGCATTAGCGGCATTTTACCCCCGCCTCAACGGCTTCGGACGTGTACTTGCCTGGGTGATTCTTGTGCCCATTGGCGTTCTCTTGCTCTTTGGCTCTCTCTACTTCGCATTCCAGGCGCTCTTACCCTTCATGCTACTTGCCTTCGCTTTAGCAAGTGCGCTATTTCCGTGGTCAAAGAAGAAAGCGCGTCAGGCGGTCTTGGTATCGTTGCTGCTGATTCCGCTCGCTGCTTTCTGCTTATATGGCTTCCGCCATATGTCGCTGGTAGGTAAAGTTCGCTCCATACCCCCAGCTGACGTTGTTGAGTTGCGCTTTGCACCGGTATCGGGAAAAAGCGGCGTCATTGTCCTCAGCAACCAGGAGGCAATCACAAATGTCGTGATGTCACTCAGGCACACATTCCCCTACAGTCCGAACCACGAGGAAATCAAAGAACCATGGCGGTTAACCGTCTCCATGCGCGATGGGTCTCAACTGGCTTTCAACATTGGCAACGGCAATTGTTCGCATGCATCCTTCGTTTGGATCCAGTTCGGAGTGGAGGTCTACCAGAATGCTCAGTTGCGTGAGGCCTTCAAGACCTCGGGCGTCAGTCTCTGGAATGCTGAACAACGCAGGGAAAGGCCCAACAATCAGAATACAGGCGGCGACAAATAGCCGCGCCTGATCCGGAACGTTTGTTGCACCAGGAGATAATAGTGCGGTTTTCAATAGTTATACCGGCGCATAACGAAGAGGGGTTCCTTCCCGGGTGCCTGGATTCCATTGAACGGGCAAGCTCGAAGTATTTCAATCAAGTGGAAATCATCGTGGTGCTCAACAGGTGCTCCGACGGGACCGAACGCATTGCGCAGCAGCGGCGGGCCGTGGTGGTTAAGGATGACAGCAGGAATCTCGCGCGTATCCGCAACGCGGGAGCGCGGCAGGCAACGGGGGAGGTGCTTGTGACCATTGATGCCGACAGCCGGATGTCGGAAAACATGTTGTGCGAGATCGATGCCGCCCTGCGATCAGGGAAATATATCGGCGGTGGTGTCTGCGTCCGGCCTGAACGAACATCTCTGGGGATCGGCATCATATACCTCCTGCTCAAAATTTCCATGCTGGTCACCGGATTGTCCGGTGGCCTGTTTTGGTGCATGCGCAGGGATTTTAAGGAAATTCACGGGTTCAATGAAAATCTCTTCTACGCGGAAGATTATGACTTCGGAAAACGTTTAAAAGCCCACGGCCGGAAACAAAATCTGAAGTTCCGGATATTGCGCCGCGCATTTATTGAAACATCCTGCCGCAAATTCGATCGTTTCGGCGATTGGCATATTTTCAGCCTTTTATTGTTCAATGCAGGTAAACTGAGCCGTGGCTTTCGAGATGGGGACTCATCGTTTGCAAATCGATATTTTTACGACTTCAATTCCGCAAAACCAGGCGCCGCGGAGGACGCAAAAAAGCCGCGCCGCTGAACCGGAGCCGTTATGCTCAGCAACACTATAAACAGGAATTTGGGTTAAATGAGTTAATATTCTATAATGGCATACACCATATCGACGCTCCTCCGGTACCTGGGGAAAAAAATTTAAATGAGGATATCCATACATGTACTATGTGACTCTTAGTTGGGATGACGGCTTCCGCCAATCGGCGCCTAAAATTGCGGCCATTTATGAGCGCTTCGGTTTGCACGCCGAGTTCAACGTGGTGGCAACTTTTCATCAGCAGGATTCACGGAAGTTTGCCGGCTTTGGTTATTGGAACGAACTGCAGGCGCGCGGTCATATTATCCAGCCGCACGGCTATGACCACAGCAACAAAGCACTGCTGCCTTTGGCTCAGGCGCAAAAAAAAATTCTGCAGTGCCTGGAGATTTTTCGCCTGTCGCTGGACGGCTTTGATGCGCGCCGCACTGTTTTTGTTTTTCCTTACAACGACTCAACGCCGGAACTGGACGCCTGGCTGCCTGGTGTGGTGCGCGGCTTCCGCGTGAACGGACCGGTGGTTAATCCGTTGCCCACTGTGCATACGGCTCGTTTAACCACCACGTGCGGCGAAGATGGCGAACCGTGTCTTGAGCGCTGCCTTGATGAATTGTGGAAGCAGCCGGAGGGCTGGCTGCTGTATACGGCGCATGGTCTGGATGGCGAGGGCTGGGGACCGTTTCGCAGCAGCTATCTGGAGCACCTGCTGGAACGCCTGCTCAGCCGCGGCGATGTAAAAATTCTGCCCACCCAGGCGGTGCTGGATACCGCCGTTGCATAATCATAAATGCGTATGCAGGAAGCGATGGTTGGGCATGAAAAAAAAACCTGTTGGCTGGGAAGCGCGTGGAGCATTGACAGTAATTCCCATCAATGCAGCATAATCGGGTAGCCGGGGGTAGTTCTCCCCTGCCCCTGCACCCCAGGACCAGATTTATTGCGCATTGTTCAGCGGCAGTTCATTCATCAGACGAACAACCGGCATGCCGTCAAAATAATCAATGATATTGAGGCAGCCATAGGCCTGATCGATGTGGGTCATCTGGGCGAGCTCCAGTCCGAGGGCATTACAGAGGATGACGCGGTTCACCCCGCCATGGGCTACGAGCAGCAGATTTTTGCCCTGGTGCTGCGCAAGAACTGCCATGAGCCGCGGCATAACCCGGTCGCGAAGATCGGCAAAACTCTCCCCGCCCTGGATTCTGTAATTTACAATATCGCGGCTCCGCAGCTCGAAATCCTCGGGGTAGCGCTCGATGATCTGATCGCGGCTCAGGCCCTCCCACTGCCCAAGGCTCACTTCCCTGAATGCGGGATCAGGCTCGGGCGTAAGGCCGGTAACGCCTGAGATGATTTCAGCCGACTGCATGGTGCGCGTGAGATCGCTTGACAGCAGCTCGTCGATTGGTTCAGCCGAAAGCCTCCGGGCAAGGCGGGCAATCTGGCAGCGCCCGGTATCATTGAGGACCACATCCATATGGCCGACATACAGCCAAAGATGTGAGGTCACGAGCTCCCCGTGCCGGACAAGATACAGCCGCGTCCGGCCCGCATTCATCTGCTCAAGTTCACGGTGGGAAATAGTGGCCTGAATTTTTTCGCTCGGGGCTGTGCTCATGACCTCTGTTGTTTTAGGGTTTCCCAGATTGTGCCAGGGGTTTCAGCGGTTCAAACGGTTCAAACAGTTCAAACGGTTCAAACTGTTTAAACGGTTTAAGCGGTTGTTTTCACAGATGCATCCGGTCGCTGATCATGCGCACAAGCGCCGTATTGTCCGTATGCCCGGTCATATTTGCCGTAATTTTTGCCCGAATCGGGCGCCCCAGCAGGTACAGGTCTCCCATCATATCAAGAATCTTGTGCCGCACAAACTCATCGGGAAACCGCAGTTCGGTATTCACGATTTTTTCATTATCGATAAGAATAAAATTATTCAGCTTTCCTCCGCTCGCGAGGCCCCTGCTCTGCAGGGCCTCAATATCCCGCAGAAAACCGAACGTGCGCGCAGGAGCAATCTCGCGCTTGAATACCTCCTCGTCCTCAAGCACAAAGGTGTATTCCTGGTGCCCGACGGGCTTTGGATAGCGCAGAATATAATGAATGGAAAGCTTCTCTGCCGGCTCGACTATCATATATTTTTTAGCGCCGCTGACTTCGCCGATAATGATTTTTTCATTCAGGATGATATCCTGCGCTGGAGCGTCCTGTTCCTCAATGCCCGCCTCCTCAATAATTTTACAGAAATCAATGGCGGATCCGTCCATGATGGGAACTTCATTATTGATCTTGATCATGAGATTCGTAATGCGATAGGCATGCAGCGTCGCCAGGCAGTGCTCAATGGTGCGTGCTGTTGAGTTGGTGCTTTGCAGGCAGGTGGCATAATCGGTTGATACCACAAATTCGATTTTCGCGGGTATGGTGTCATCGCTCGATATATTGCCGAACACTATGCCGCTGTCCGGCGGCAGCGGTGTTAATATAAGGCCGGTTTTATCACCGGAATGCAGCCCCTGGCCGCTGAGCACCATCGAGCGCTTCAGCGTTCGCTGGAACCGCTTCCCCACGGGACTTTCTTTGGCAAAAACAATGCCATAATTTTTAATAAGTTTTTTCAGCTCTTTTTCTTTTATTTTGATCTGCTCCGCGGTTTTTGCGATATCGCGATCATTTTTCCGCAGATGGTGCAGGAGATAATTTTTGCGCCATGCGGCTTCCGACTCCTGCATGCTGGGAAACTGCTCAAAATACGTTGACGTGGCGTGCTGCGCACTTTCCCGGAATCCCGCCGGAATTTCCTGAGCTGAAATTGTTTTTGTCGGCACAGAGACGGCCAGCTTCTCCGTGAAATTTTTCAGCTCCTTCACATTGCCCGGCCACTCATAATTGACCAGAATCTCCAAGGATTCATCGTCAAACTGCTTTTCCCTGACCTCGTACTGCTTGCAAAACTGGCCCAAAAAAGCCGTGAGCATAGAGGGTATATCGCTGCGGCGCTCACGCAGGGGCGGCAGCTGTATGGTATGCTGAAAGCTGCCGGTCAGCTCCCTGATCGGAAAAAGCTCGTGGCCGGTTTTAATTGTTGCGGCAACAACCCGAACAGAGCCCTCGCGGTAAAGCCTCAGTTCCTGGGAAAGCTGCTTTTGTATTGCCGGGGTCAGCGTATCGATGGCCTGCAAAAAAAGCACGCCGGGTTTTTCACTGTGCAGCAGGCCGTTTTTGCCGGATTTGGCCGCATTGCCGAACAGCTTATCGGTAAGCTCCCCGGGGGTCAGAAAAGCGCAGTTTACTTTAGTGAAATTTTTCTGTTTAAAGCCCGCGCCGAGGTGAATCAGCTGAGCGGCATGCTCCTTGCCGGTCCCGTTTTCGCCCAGCAGCAGCACATGGCCCTTGCCTACAGCGGCGGTTTTAATCTGCTGCTGCACCTCGACGATAGCATGACTTGTGCCGAACAGCGCCGGCAGATCTTCATCGGGTTCACATGACTTTGAAGCATCGGAGCCTTTGCCGGTCAGCTGCTGCTTTTCATGAATTTTGCGGGTGATGTCCATAACGGCATCAAGGGAAAACGGCTTTTCAAGAAAATCAAATGCCCCATTCTTGACCGCCTGCACCGCAGTGTTGACCGTGCCGTGACCGGTCATAATAATAACGTCAATGGCGCTGTTGTACTCCTTGACAGCCTTCAAGGTCTGAATGCCGTCAATGCCCGGAAGCCAGATATCAAGAAAAATAATATCGACGGGATGAGATTTCACGATCTCAAGGGCACGGTCGCCGTCTGAGGCCGTCAGCACGATATGGCCTTCGTCTTCAAGGCTGCCGCGCAGCGAATTCACAATTGACGGCTCATCGTCAACCAGCAGTATTGCCAGATTTCTCATTATATGTTTCCCTTCTGAAACTTATGATCGGCGTCACCGGCAGCTGAATGACAAAACAGGAGCCCGTGGGATGATTGTCCCGCACACGGATAAATCCGTTATGATCCGAAACGATCGTATTGACGATAGCAAGCCCGAGACCGGTGCCTGCCTGCTTGGTAGAAAAATACGGATCGAAAATTTTGGCTTTAAGCGAGGGCGGGATGCCGCAGCCGGTGTCCTCAACTTCGATGATTACCACGTCAAGGGCCTGATTATACGAGGTCCTTATGGTTATCCTGCCGCCATTTTCCATGGAGTGTACGGCATTGTCAAGCAGATTGATGAGCACGCGCTTTATCTGGTCGCGGTCAAAGCTGAACCGGATCGTCTCAAGTTCCCGCACGGCGCTGAACACGATATGCTTATGGGTTTCACGGTACAGCATCAGGGTCTCATCAACAACTTCATTGAGCTCATTGGGCAGGGGATTGGTAGCGGGCATGCGGGCGAAGCTTGAAAATTCATTGACCATGGTCTTCAGCTCATCGACCTGGTTGATGATCAGCGTTGTGCATTCGTCAAAAACTTCAGGGTCAGTCTTGATCTGGGCCTGAAATTTTTTCTTGAGCCTCTGGGCTGAAAGCTTGATGGGCGTCAACGGATTTTTAACTTCATGGGCGATCCTGCGGGCGACCTCCTTCCAGGCAAATGCCCGCTGGGCCTGCTGCAGCTGGGTCAAATCCTCGGCCACGAGCACCAGGCCCATGTAATTGCCGTCGGCAGTGAAAAGGATATTTGACCGCATATACAAAAACACCATGCGGTCATCAAGGGACAGGGATATCTGCTGCTCAACGGACCTGAGCTGCGACGAGGTGATATCCGCGATGAACTCCCGAAGCGGCGAAAGCGTTTCATCGCCGAGCACCTCGGTGTACGGGCGGTTTATGGCCTGGGCAAACGTGGTATGCAGCATCCGCTCGGCTGATTTGTTGAAAGCCGTTATAATGCCGTCCTGATCGATTGAAATAACGACCGAGGCGACATTATCGAGTAGTATTTCCATATACAGGCGGCGGTGTTCAAGCTCCCGTATGGTCTCCCGCAGATTACCGGTTGTGGACTCGACCTGCTCTTTGCTGGTCTTGAGGTCGTGGGTCATTTTGTTGAATGATTGTATGAGGCTGCCGATCTCATCATCCGATGAAATCGGCAGCTCAAAATCAAGATTGCCCCGGGCTATCTGCTCGGTTGCTGTTGCAAGCGCGCCGATAGGAACCGATATCACCTTGGACAGATGAAACCCGAACCAGGTTGCGGAAAAAATAATCAGCAGCGTCACCGCGGAAAGCAAAATTATGTAAACGCCTTTAATGGGGCCCTTTGAAATTTTCAGCTGCTTGTATTCCTGATAGGCCCGGTTTATCTCATCCATTTTAATGACAAGGCTTTTGGGGTTGTAGTAATTAACCACAACCGCTCCGATGATATCCCGCCTGCCGCCCGAGCTTCGAACCGGAACAACGCCGCGTATTATATCCCCGTCGCCTGCCGGCTGAATGCGCGTAACTTCCTTGCCCTCAAGCGCCTGTTGCACCAGCGTTTGATCAGAGCCGATAAAATCATGCTCCGGCACGTCGGCCCTGGCAACCTTCACCAGCTGATCGCCCCTGCCGGAAAAAATTTCCACCACTCCCAGATCATATTCCGCCTGCTTTTCCGCAATAAAAGTCCAGAGCGGCTCGCTTGCCCGCTCGCCGACGAGCTTCCTGTCCGCAAGCTTATCTGAAATCTGGCGGGCATAATGCAGCGCATTTGAAGCGGAGTTGCGGTAAAAGGCATCGACAACGCTCAGGGATTCCTCAAGTGAATTTTCGACCTTGAAGCTGAACCAGTTCTCGATGGTATTGGTGATAAAGCTTATGGAGACCCAGAACAAAAGCATGGTCGGCACAATAGACAGACTCACAAACGCAATCACGAGCTTGGTGCGCAGCTTTGATCCCAGGATTCCCCGCCGCCGCTCGAAAAAAAGCTTCACCACATTGCGCACCACAAGAAACAGCAAAAGCAGCAGCAGAATCGCATTCAGGTTAATAAGGCTGAAAACAAGAATATTCTGCGGCAGCAGCGCCTCGCCGGTGCGGCCGGTCATGTACAGCAAAAGCGAGGTCAGGGCAAGCACGATCGGTATGGCGATAAAAATAATCACCTGCTCCCGTTTGCGGCGCTTCTGTTCCTCGCGCATCTGGCGCTGCAGTGTTTCTTTATCAATGTTGGGTCTGTCCATCATAAGCTCAGCTATAAATGCCGATCACATAGGTTTTAATTACCATAGCACAATTTTAAATTGAGTTGCATCGCTTAATAATATAATCTTCGGTAAACACTATTTTGGCATGCTCTGTCCCGGATTACTCATTAAAGATTGTTCCGCATCAAGCCGGGGCGGCAGGACTGGCAGGCAAACACAACAAAAAACAGATGCTTGCGCTACCACTGCAGTCCCCCATCGATTTTAGATTGTGAATTTTTATCGCTCACGAATAATCCTGACTGCTGAACCGTCAAGATGAGACGATCAAGACAAATACCCTTGACAATACTATTGAAATATGCTTTTTTAACTATTTGCAATTCTTATCCATTTTAAAGTCTTCTGCAGTAATCCTGCTGAGACAAACGGTAAAATACAAGTGTACACATTCAAGCATACAGGGAGGCAACATTGAAACAGACATTCCAGCCAAGCATCTTAAAGCGCAAAAGGACTCATGGTTTTCTTGAGCGCATGAGCACAAAATCAGGGCAGAACGTAATCAAAAGAAGACGTCGAAAAGGCAGAAAAATTCTTAGCGCCTGATTACTCATGTCACGCTTCTCACTTAGACGCCATGAGAAGATAAAAAAAAGCATTGACTTTGTAGCAGTTTATAAAAAAGGAGCACGCAAAGAGTCCCTACATTTTAAAATTGCTTTTTTGGCAAATGGCCTTCCCTGGAGCCGTTTGGGCATAACGGTCAGCAAAAAAACAGGCGGTTCAGTTCAGCGCAATTACATAAAACGTTGCTTGCGGGAATATTTCAGACTGCACAAATTATTTCTTCCCGCAGCAACTGATATGGTGTTCACCGCAAAACCGGGGGCTGATCATCTAAAGTATACCGATATGGCTACCGAAATTAACACCGTATTTCAAATAGATGATCACAACCTGAATGCAGATGCATGAATAAACTTGAAACTAGCTGCATGGCAAAGCCTTCAGGCTTGCTCAACAGGGCTTGTATATTTCTCATACGCTGTTATCAAGTACTCGTTTCCCCCATTCTGGGCGCTCACTGCCGTTTCACTCCCACGTGCTCCAATTATGCGATTGCCGCCCTGGCCAAATATCCTTTTTTAAAAGCTTGCGGACTCATATGCTGGCGGCTGCTCAAATGTCATCCCTTTCATCCGGGTGGATATAATCCGGTGTAATCCTATTATACATCTGTCTCCAGTTACAGCAGTACCGGCTCGTATACAACAATCCCTTTTAAGGAAACTGTCTATGGACAACGAAAAACGAATTCTTCTTGCCGTTGCACTATCCATTGCCGTGCTCTTCGGCTATCAGTATCTGTTTACGCCACCCCCAAAAACAGCCGCAAAAAAAATCGATCAAACGGCAGAACAGGCACCTGCACAAACTCAAAAGCCGGCCCCGGCAACCGTTGCGCCGCCAGCCGCTATCCAAGCCGCACAACCCGTCCCGCAGGCAACGGCAGCAGCTGCAACCCCTGATATCAGTATCGACACATCTCTGTTTACGGCGCAGTTTTCCAGCGCAACAGCAGGCCCGGCAAGCTTTCAACTGCATGATTACCGGGAATCTCTTGAGCCCACGGCAGCGGAGCGGCTTGTAAAAAAATTTTTTCCGGGAGATAGCGCCCCCCCGGCTCAATCAGCACAGAATCACAAAGAGCTTGTTCATGCCCGCACGGTTCAGGAATTGCCTCTGCGCACACTCTTCGCCGATACCGCCGGGTCAGTGGACACGGGGTCCTGGCAGGCTGAAAGAAAAGAGCTTCAGCTTTCCGCACATACCCAACAGGGGGGGGTAACGTTTAATCAGCAGGACTCCCAGCATCTAAAAATCTCCAAGCAGTTCACCTTCAGTGATCAGGAGTATAAAATCGGGCTGCGGCTCAGCCTCACAAACGATTCGGCAACTGCCCGGACCGGCAGTGCGGTGATTGAATGGAAGGCCCATATTCCGGGCCAGGGAAGCGGTGGTTTTTTCAGCAGAGACACCACTAATGTCGCGCAGTTTACATATTTCCTCAAAGACAAGGTAGTAAAAGAGGACCTCACAAAAATAAAGGAGGAGATACCCATTGAGGGGGATATCGGCTGGACGGCCATTGAAGAAAAATATTTCATGTCCGCGCTGCTGTTTCAGGAACAGAAGCCTGCGCAGATTCGGGTCAGCAAAAACACTGATGGCATGGTGGTATATCAGATATTTTTTCCCGCCGTTGTGCTCCAGCCCGGGCAGGAAACACACTACCAGCTTGCGCTCTATATGGGTCCAAAAGATATGGATATCCTGGCCCAGCAGGGCGCCCATCTTGAAAAGACTCTTGACTTCGGCTGGTTTGATATAATCGCAAAGCCGCTGCTCATGTGCCTTAAGTTTTTTTACGGGTTTCTCGGCAATTACGGTATAGCGATAATTCTGATCACCATCATCATTAAAATTCTTTTCTGGCCCCTCACGCATAAAAGCTTCGCCTCTATGAAAGGCATGCAGAAAATTCAGCCCGAGCTGACGGCGCTGAAAGAAAAATATAAAGACAACAAGGAAGAATTCGCGCGGCAGCAGCTCTCGCTCTACAAAAAATACAATGTCAATCCCTTGAGCGGCTGCCTGCCTATCGTCATTCAAATACCGGTTTTTATCGCTTTATACAATGCGCTCATGTATTCTATTGAGTTGCGGCATGCCAATTTCATTTCCTTCTGGATTAACGACCTTTCAGCAAAAGATCCAACCTATATTGCCCCAATCATCATGGGTCTCTCACAGTTTCTGCAGCAAAAAATGACGCCCTCGGCAAGCATGGACCCGGCACAGGCCAAAATGATGCTGTTTATGCCCCTTGTTTTTACGGTTATGTTTTTTAATTTTCCGTCGGGACTTGTTATCTATTGGCTTGTCAACAATGTCATTTCACTTGTTCAGCAGCTCTATATTAATAAAAAAATTAGCGTTGCAGGAGGAAAAGAATGCAGCCCATCGAAGTCGAAGCCAAAACAGTCGAAGAAGCAATAGGAGTCGCCTGCAGGCAACTGCAGACAACTGAAGATAATCTGAGCATTGAAGTACTTGAGCAGACCCCGGGCAAAATCCGCTCGCTTTTTTCCGGACGGAAGGCCAAAATCCGCGCGGGTTTGAAAAAAAACATGACCGCTGAACCAGAAGCATCCGGCGGCAGCCTGGATAGTTTCAAAATTCTTTTAGAACGGATCATCAAAGAGATATATCCTGCGGCACGGCTTGAAATCATACACCAGGACGGCGAAACTGTTTTCAATATTATCGGTGACGGCAGCGGCATTTTCATCGGAAAAAAAGGCCAGACACTTGAAGCGCTGCAGTACCTGTTAAGTAAAATTCGCATGCGTCAATCGGCTGATATGCCGCACGTAATCGTTGATTCGGAAGGCTACCGCTCACGGCATATTAAAAATCTTGTTAGCCTGGCCATGCGCCTGAGCGAAAAAGCCAAAAAGAAGGGCGGACCGGTTACCACAAATCCTTTAAACGCCGCTGACCGCCGCATAATTCATTTGGCGCTAAAAAATGATGCTGATTTAACAACCTGGAGCAAGGGAGAAGGGGGGATGCGCAAGGTAATTATTGCCCCACGGCAATAAACCTATACATGAAAACACATACGGCGAAAAGGCAGGGACGATGCAGGAGCCCTGCTTTTTTTTTATTGTGTAATACTGCTGGGTTTCGTATAAAAATTGCGGCTATCCCCCAAAAAAAATTGCCTTCCGCTAAAACAACTCAAGTTGTAGTAAGAAAAATTATTTGTAAAATTTTATTTTTTTTGTTTAAATAAAAGAAATTACTCTCATACCAGCTTTTCTCATGGCACTTGAAGGAAACATAGAGACTTTTTACCTTTCCAGTCTTTTTCAGCTTCTGTCTAATGATAAAAAGACAGGCAAGTTGCGAATCGCCAATGACGATGATGTTGTTACGGTAAATTTCCTGGATGGCACGATTATTTTCGCCACCAGCACGGAAAACGAGAAGCATCTGGGAAATCTCCTGCGCAGCGAAGGCATCATCGGAGACGTTGAGCTGGAGAATTATCTTCTGATTGCCAAAAATCGCAAACAGCGACTCGGTGAAGTTCTTGTCGAGGAATGCTATATTTCAAAAGAGGAACTGACCGCCTTTATCCGCATGCAGGCTGAAAATATTCTTTTCAGCCTTTTCATGTGGCACAAGGGTAAATTCCGCTTTGAAGACTGCCCGATTTCCTTTTCAGAGAATACCGATACCCAGTTTGATACGATGGAGCTGATTCTTGAAGCATCGCGTCGTGCTGATGAGCTTTCAGAGATTCAAACTCTGCTTCCCGCCAGGGACGAGATACTTCTCCATACCGCCAAAGCTTCCAGGACTGATGCGGCAAAAAATCTGATTGTGCAGGAAAATGCCGTTTTTCGCCTGGTCAACGGCACACGAACGGTTAGGGATATCATACATCAAAGCAGCTATGATGAGTTTACCGCATCCAAGGCCATCCATACCCTTCTCTCTGAAGGCCTTATTGAGGCCAAGGAAAAAACTGATTTTTCCCTGACCGGAGATGTGCAGCATGCGCCCCCTGAACCCCTGATTGATCATCCCCCGGCAGAAAAAAATGCCGCGGCATTTTTTGACCAGCACATACAAAAAAGCTCCCAGCTGCAATCAATGTATGAAAAAAATCTCAAACCTGCGCCACGCAAGAAAAGGCGGTCTCTCGGCATACCGGTTTTGCTGCTTATGCTTGTCAGCGCCGCGACCGTAGTTCTGTTTTACAGGAAAGAGTTCTCTGATATTTTTGAAAAAAAGAATTCTGCGCCAGTTGTTCAAAACCCCTCGGCGTCACGAGATACGCCCGGACCGGACCGGTTTAAAGCCCGTATTCCTGAAACGCAATCCCTGCAGGACAAAAATTCTTTTTTCTTCCTGAGCCTTCCCGCGGGGTTCACCACTGAAGAAAGGTCAACCCAAAAAAAGTCGCAAGCCACACTGACCTATGAGGCAAGCGTTACGATTGACATCGAAGCCAGGCCCTGGCCTTCAAAATGGAATGCCGAAGATGAAATGTACACAACGATAGCTGACGTGCAGACGGGGGAATCCGTCAGGGCGCATCCTGCAATTGAATCATATTCGCTTCTCAGCCTGGGCGGGGGCCAGGGATATGAAATTTCAACCATGGAAAATATTAATGCCCTATTATGCAAAACGCATATGTACAAAGTGCTGGCATACCAGAAAATGATTTCCATTACCGTTTCCTGCAAACACTGCACTGAGAAAAAAAACAGCGTGCTGTACAACGCGGTTGATGAAATGATCAAAAAGTCTCTTCTTATTTATCCATAAAGCATTGGAACCCCATCCATATTTTCTGCGGCCCGACCATGTATCATAAAGACACTATAGCAGCAATCGCCACCCCTGCCGGCAGCGGCGGGATCGGCATCATACGCATAAGCGGTCCGGTCTCCCGGGCCATTGTCGCGCAGTTCTTCAGGTCAAAAAAATTTACTCCCGCCGATGCACGGTCTCATCAGCTTTATTTCGGCATACTTTTCGATCCCCAGGACGGCAGCGATCTTGATGAAGCGCTGGTCTCGTATATGCAGGGGCCGCATTCCTATACGGGAGAAGATGTCGTTGAAATCAACTGCCACGGCGGACTTGTGCTTCTGGACAAGATACTGCGTTTGACATTTTCCCGCGGCGCGAGACTCGCCGAACCCGGCGAGTTTACGCGCCGTGCATTTCTCAACGGCCGAATGGATCTAACCCGCGCCGAGGCCGTCATTGATGTTATAGAAGCCAAATCAGAGCTTGGTCTTAAAATTGCTTCGCGCCAGCTGACCGGCATGCTGGAGCAGAGACTTAAAATGCTGCACAACGCTCTTGTAAATGTTACCGCTGAGATTGAGGCAGCAATTGATTTCCCGGAAGATGATATTCTCCTTGATGCAAGCGGACTGGCCGCACAGGTTCAGTCTATCGCAGAGGCTGCAGATCGATTTATCAAGACCTTTCATGACGGCTGTCTGTATAAAAACGGCGTGCAGACGGTCATAACCGGTAAGCCGAACGTGGGAAAATCAAGCATACTGAACGCGCTTCTGGGAGATGAGCGTGCTCTGGTGACTGCTGTTCCCGGAACAACACGGGACATAATAGAGGATTCCATAACCATAGGCGGCATTCAGGTGCGGCTGCTTGACACGGCGGGGCTTCATCACAGCGAGCATGAAATTGAGCGTATGGGCATTGAACGGGCCCGTGAAAAAATAAACCAGGCCGATATAGTGCTTCTGGTGCTCGATGCAAGCCGTCCTCTGGATCCCTCGGATCAAGAGATTGCAGAACTTCTTGCCGGCAAAAACCATATGGCCGTCATCAACAAAACTGATTTACTAACCGTCTGGGGCGAAAAAGAACTGAAAACAATGCTGCGCACTGATCGCTGCGTCTCGGTTTCCGCTCTTAAACATTATGGAATCGAAGAGCTCAAAGAGGCGCTAGCGCTCATAATCGGACACCAAACGGCGATATCTCCGTCCGAGATCCTTATTGCCAATGCCAGGCACCGCCATGCCCTTGAGAAAACCCATGTTGCCCTGAAAACAGCTATCAGGGGCCTGCAAGATGATCTGGCCCCTGAATTAATAGCAATTGATCTGCATACGGCGCTGGACTCACTTGGGGAAATTACCGGTGCAACAACGCCGGAGGATATACTGGAGACCATCTTCAGCCGCTTCTGTATCGGAAAATAGTCGCCTTGTCTTTTATTCATGGCCTCAGCTGCGACGGTAATACCCCGTAATTACTTGACACTTGTTTCCCGCGGCGCTATATCTCATGAAAATCTTATGCAAGGGGCTACTATGCATCTACATGCTTCCGACGAGATTCTCACCCGTATACTAAACCTTAGTCAGGGCATTACGCAAATTAAGGATGTCGATATTCTACTGGAAAAAATACTGTCCGAATCCCGCAAAATCGCCAATGCCGACGCAGGATCCATTTATGTAAAAAAAGATGCTTGTCTTCTGTTCAAGCACGCGCAGAATGACACGCTAGAGCGGTCACTGCCTCCCGGAAAGCACCTGATTTACTCGACCTTTACGCTCCCCATCGATAACAAATCCATTGCGGGCTATGTTGCCGCAACCAGCTCCACGGTCAATATTACCGATGCCTACGCGATCGGCGACACGTATCCTTTTTCTTTTGATGATTCCTATGACAAGCTCAGCGGCTATGCAACACATTCCATACTGGCCTTCCCCTTAAAAACGCCGCAGGATCAGATTCTGGGGGTGCTGCAGCTCATCAATGCAAAAAATGACTTCGGGCAGATTATTTCCTTCTCACGGGATGATGAACCCTTTATCATGCACTTTGCAAATACCGCGGCCATAGCTCTTGAAAGGGCGCAAATGACCCGGGAGATCATTTTACGCATGCTGCGCATGGCTGAAATGCGCGACCCCAAAGAAACGGGGGCGCATGTCAACCGGGTGGGCGCCTATGCGGCGATAATTTATGAAGCATGGGCTGAAAAACAGCATGTGCCGGCCGATGAAATCGATAAAACAAAAGATGTGCTGCGGCTTGCGTCCATGCTCCACGATGTGGGCAAGGTTGCAATATCGGATACGATACTCAAAAAACCGGCAAAGCTTGATGCCGGCGAATTCGAAAACATGAAGCAGCATACGCTGCTCGGTGCCTGTTTGTTTGCCGATGCCCGGTCGGAGTTTGATACGGCGGCCTATCATATCGCGCTGGAACATCATGAGCGGTGGGACGGCAGAGGCTATCCCGGAGTGGCGGACGCAGTGAACCTGCGGGATGAACATGATTGTCCGGACCTTACCACGCGCACGCCCAAACAAGGCTCAGCGATTCACCCGTTCGGCAGAATCGTTGCGGTTGCCGATGTCTATGATGCGCTCTCATCCCGGCGCTGCTATAAGGATGCCTGGGATGAAAATGCCGTACTGGACAACATCAGGCAGGAAGCAGGCCATCAGTTTGACCCTGATGTGGTTGCGGCATTTTTTCAGGTTTTGGACGTGCTCAGAAATATCCGCGAGCAGTATCCCGATGAAGCTTAGCCGGATTATTCTTGCGTATAACACGGTTTAAGAAGCTCCTTCGGCATAAACTTCAATCAGGGACATCCAGGTCGGCTATAAATACGCTGACGTTCTTTTGAGCTCGTATTTTCGCGGCAGGATACTCGTCAGCCGTACCGTCGTGCTTCTCAAATATCCTGTGTGCAATTTCTTTTTTTCCACCTGATGCAAGAAAAAGCACCTGATCGGCTTTATTGAGAAGGGTAAGAGTCATCGTAATGCGCTTTTGGGGCTGTATACCGGCAGGGGCTTCAACTGCCGCCACCCAGTGCGTATCATCCAAAGCCGGGCTGCCGGAAAAAAGAGAGGCAGTATGGCCGTCTTCTCCCACGCCCAGTAAAACAAGATCAAAAAAAACAGCCTGCTCAGCCCCCCTTCCTGACCGCTGCAGAAAAAAGTTTTTCACAACAGCCCCATAAGTGCTTGCCGACTCCCGCCAGCCGAGCTCAACGGGGATACGGTATATGTTTTCAGGGGCAGCGGGCACCCGGGACAGCAGGGCCTTAGAAGCCATTCTGTAATTGCTGTCCTGATGCCCGGAAGGCACAAAGCGCTCATCTCCCCAGAAAAAGGCTATATTGGCCCAAGGTATGATGTGTATATATTTTTCTGCTGCGAGCAGCCCGTAGAGCTGCCGTGGTGTTGCGCCCCCCGAAAGAACAAGGGTTGCATATCCCTGCCGGCTCACCGCAGATATTAAAATGTCTGCAACATGCTCAGCCGCCGCATGGCTCAGTATGTCGGCATTGGGGAAATGCCGCACGGTAATCAGCTTTTTCATGAAGCCCCAGAAAACCCCATGGATTTGACAAGACAGGTCAACAGGCTGTTCACCGGCGTCGCAATGCCAAGCTGCCTGCCATGGCTGGCAATCATGCCGTTGATGCTGTCAATTTCCGTCCGCCGGCCTGCACGTATATCCTGCAGCATTGAGGAAATATTAGCCCCCGTTGCCCGGCAAACATCTTCCGTCCTTGCCAACGGGTCGGGATATGGCAATTCAATGCCCAGCCGCGCAACAATTTCAGCCCCTTCAAGCACGGCCCTGCGCATGACGGCATGCACCTGCTCCTGACTCCCCACAATGCCGTTTTGTATTTGCAGTATTGCAGTAAGAGCGTTTATGCCGGCATTCACCAGCAGCTTGGTCCACAGTGCGGCAGTAATATGTGAAGCTACCACAGTGGGTATGCCGCAATTTCGAAACACGTCCCGAACAGCCTCTGCACGGCTTATTGCTTCCGGTGCAAGCGCCCCGAGCACTGTTTCACCCTGTCCCGCATACCGCACCCTGCCATGCCCAAGAAGCGTTGCACCCTGAGCTGTCGTACCGGCAAGTATCTGGGACAGCGGCACACACCGGCTGATTGCCTCAATATTACCAAGGCCATTTTGCAAGGTCAGAACCGTAGTAGCCGGCCCTATCGCCGGCAGGCAGGCTTGCACAGCGTGCCCTGTGTCATAGGCTTTCACTAAGAGCAGTAACAAATCCGCAGTACCTGCTGGCGCAATATCTGAATATACAGCTGCCATGGGCGCCTGAATTCCACCCCCATCCTGCTCTATGTTGATACCCGAACATCGTATCGCATGAACGCGATCTGGATTTTTATCAAACAAAATCAGTTCATGACCAGCCCTGGCGAGAAGGCCTGCAAACAGGCACCCCATCGCACCCGCTCCGACGATAACAATCTTCATACAACTCCCCTATTATCAAACCCACGGAAACTGAGGGCCCTGAAAAACGGACCAAAAATGCCTTGACAATTAAGATGTTAAAATATAAGCTTGCAATCTAAATATAATACTGGCTACAGATTTCATCAACTGTAAATTTATAGATTTTTCAAATAATTGCAAAGGAGAACCACGTTGATCAGCAAAACATTCAAGCAGGAAAAAGTGGGCTGTCAATTGCTGGAAACCGGCAAAGCGCAGCCGTACACGCCAGGCGTCAAGCCGCAGCTGGGACCCGTGTGGGACAAGGCATTATGCTCACGCTGCGCCCTGTGCTACATTTATTGCCCCGATGCAGCCATCAGCAGGCAGGAAGATGGCTTTTATGGTGTTGATATAAAACTGTGCAAAGGTTGCGGCATTTGTCACCGGGAGTGCTGGTTCGGGGCCGTCAGCATGCAGGAGGTTGAATGATGGATAAATACACGCTTTATGCCGCTCAATTCCTACCGTTTGCCGAGCATTTCGGCGCTAAAGGCCACAATGCCTGCAAAGGCTGCGGAGTGGCGCTTGCCGTTCGTCAGGTCTATAAGGCCCTAGACGGCAGCAGCGCGAATATTGAATCAGCCCAGTGGCAGATACCCTGGCAGGAAAGCATTATTGTAAATTCCGGCGCTATTGCCGCGGGGACCCAGCCGGCACTGTTGAGCATTGCCAAAGCAGGTGCTGAAAAAGCCAACCTGTATATTTGCTTTGATAATGAAACCACTGAAGGGAAATTTGACGGCGAAATGCTTTTAAAAAAGCTTCCTGCCGTGGCAAGCGCCAGCGGTTGCGATTATGCAGCGACGGCGTGCCCCAGCCATCCTTTTGATCTTATAGAGAAGGTTCGCCGCGCCTGGGAGTGCGCAGGTTCAGCGTATGTGCATATTCTCTGCCCCTGCCCTGTCGCCTGGGGCTTTGAGGCCGAAAACACGGTTAAACTCGGCAGAAGGGCTGTTGAGAGTTTAGCATTCCCGCTCTATGAAATCGTACAGGGGTATTACAAAATGACCTGTGAAGAGGCAAAGCCGCAATCGGCTGCAGCCTATGTGAAAGCTCAAAAACGGTTTGCCGGCTTGAACGAAAAGAAAATTGCAGCTCTGCAGGAAAAAATTACTGAAAATTTTGCCGCTCTCAAGAATAAAGCCCAGCAGGCTATCTGAAAGAGGCACATTTACGAATTTAATTTATTTTAAAGGGAGTTCATAATGTCAGAGGCAACTGCTATAACCTGGTCTGGCAAAAGCGAAGCCATGTTTGAAATTATGCTCGGCGAAGTGCCTGAGGCCATGAGGGGCGTATTTCGTGGAAAGCTCTCTGCCGTGATCGCACAGAAAGCCCAGGGCGGCGCAGCTACAGAGGACCACGTGAGCGCAGTGGTAACGGAAATCGTACCTGAGCCTTTCAAAAGCGCTATCCTCAAAAAATTCAAGGAGCTTGGCGATTTTGACATTAAAGTCATTGATCACATCATTGAAAAGCAGGGAAAATCACAGGACAAGCTCATGTACATACTGCATGACATACAGGATGAAGTAGGCTACCTGCCCGTCGAGGCCCTGCGCGCCGTCAGCAATAAAACCGGCATAAATTTAAGCACCATATACAATGTCGCCACCTTTTATAAAACATTCAAGCTCACCCGTCCGGGCAGCCATCACGTGAAAATCTGCTGCGGCACAGCCTGTCATATCAATGACAAAAGCGGCGTCGCGCGTCAGGTTGAGGCCAGAGTAAGCGCTTCGCCAGCTGTCAGCATGGAGAAAACCCTGTGCATGGGCTGCTGCGACTGCTCACCGGCTATTGAAATCGACGGCAGAATCTATACCGGCGAAGAAGCAAAAGCCAAAATTGAAACGCTCGCTTAACTACGTGCATTACTTACCGACGAGGAATGAAATGAAAATACAAAAAGCAGAAGATTTGGTACAGGCGAAGGAACTGGGTAATAAAACGCTCTTTCCCGGTAAAGTGCGCATAAATGTCGGCATGTCGACCTGCTGCATCGCTAAAGGCGCGGATATCGTGCTGAATGCACTTGTTTACGGCCTCAAATCACGGGGTATTGATGCAGAAGTGGCAAAGGTCGGCTGCAACGGACTTTGCCATATCGAGCCCGTTGTTGAAATTCAGCATCCCGGCAAAGCAAAAATTATTTACGGAAACGTGAAAGAGGCTGACGTAACCCGGCTGCTTGATGCGCTGGCATCCGGCAGCGTTGTCGACGATCTGGCCTTTGCCCGCATTGACGCTGAGGATAATGTGCTGGTCGGCGAAATCAAATATCAGTACAGTGGCGATGCCGGCGCCTATGCCACGGTCAAATCCGTTCAGGACATTGATTTTATAAAAGCGCAGCAGAAAATAATCCTGCGCAATGCCGGCAGCATCAATCCGGAAAGCATCAATGAGTATATAGCCCGCGGCGGCTACGAAGCTCTGGTAAAAGCTGTCAGCAAAAAGCCTGATGACATTATCAAGGATGTCATAGACGCAGGACTGCGCGGTCGCGGCGGTGGCGGTTTTCCCGCAGGCCTCAAGTGGAAAGCATGCCGGGAGGCAACCGGAACGGAAAAATATCTTATCTGCAATGTCAGCGAAGGCGAGCCTGGCATCGGCATGCACCGAAGCTTTCTTGAATCCGATCCGCACTCGGTGCTTGAAGGCCTGATCATAGGCGGCTATGCTATCGGCGCCCAAACCGCCTATGTGTATATCCGCGATAATTACCGTCTTGCCCTCACCAGATTCCAGAAGGCCATCGATGATGCAAAGGAAGTCGGCCTTCTGGGCGATAATATTCTGGGTTCGGGATTCAATATGACGGTTAAAGTTAAAGAAGGCGGCGGACGGTTTGTCTGCGGCGAGGAAACCGCTCTTATCGCCTGCATCGAAGGCAGAATCGGCGAGCCCTGCCAAAGGCCGCCCTTCCCTGTTCAGAAAGGCCTTTTCGGGAAACCGACCTGCATTAACAATGTCGAAACCTGGGCAAATGTACCCCTGATTATCGCAAAGGGAAGCTCCTGGTATAAATCAATCGGCAGTGAAGGAAGCAAGGGAACAAAAGTGTTGTCCCTCACGGGCAATGTGGCCCGACCCGGCATGGTTGAAGTCGCCATGGGCACAACGCTCAAGGATGTCGTTGAGGTAATCGGTGGCGGTGTTGCCGGCGGCAAAAAGCTCAAGGGAATCCAGACCGGCGGGCCATCGGGAGGCGTCCTGCCCGCAAAGCTGGACATTACCGTTGATTATGATGCTCTGAAAGCGGCAGGCTCAATGCTTGGCTCGGGTGGTATGGTCATCATGGATGAAGATACCGATATGGTGAAAGTCGCCCAGTATTTCACCGATTTTTTTGTTCAGGAGTCATGCGGCAAATGCGTACCCTGCCGTGAGGGCGTTTGCAGAATGCGCGCCATGCTTGACGAGATCATAGCCGGCCGCGGTACTGCTCATGATCTTTCCCTGCTGGAAGAAATGTCAGAGCCGATCATTAGTGCATCGGCCTGTGCGCTGGGAAAAACAGCCCCCGTGCCGATCCTATCCTCGCTCAAGCATTTTAGAAACGACTATACGGCATACCTTAAATAGATTTCTTGAAGAGTTAAAAGCCCATCCTGAAGGATGGGCTTTTTTTTTGGCCTGCCGTCATAAAATAAAAGGTTGAATCATAAAAAGTTCTCTGCCTGACCCAAGATATTACTAACACTGATTTTTCATGAGCTATAAAAATCCGGTCTTGTTTAGCTGGTCGCTGCACATTTTTTGATAAATAATCCTGACTGAACAATGTAGGACCTGAGAAGTTCAACGGGATAAAAAGCTTTCTTAATCCAGTCATATTTAATTCATTTCTAAAAAATAAATCCTTAATATATGCATACAAGCATATTCCAACATGGAATACCAATATTCCGTATTGGAACAACACGTTTAGCTCTTGTTGAGCAATACAAAAAAATCATTGAAATTACGCATTGTTGCGATTTTAAATTAAAAAAATTATTCGGCACACATATTGCTTCATTTATAGATTGAAAAATTAAGAAAGGGGTAATATGAATTCAAAAAATTCTTACATCCAAGAAGAGGGAATTATGGAAGAACTGTGGGTTGATTCAGCTGAATGCCTGGATGAATCAGAGTGCCTGGAGGATGAATCTGAAAATAAGGTAGAGGAAATCGAGGAGATTCAGGACAAAAGTTCTCATGGAAATGTTATAACGGCGTATCTTAATGAAATAAAGAAATGGCCCATGTTATCACGTGAAAAAGAGCTTGTTCTGGCAACTGCCTATTCTGAAGCAGACAAAAAAAAATTTGAGCTTGTACAACAGTGGTCACTACTATTGGCCGCCATAATCGACTGGAAAAAACTGGCGCTTTCTGAAAATAAAGACCCACAGGCTAGGCAGGCAACAAAATTTCTCGATTGCCTAAAAAACATCAAATCGGCTCATAAAACAATTTCCGAGATTGAGTCAGTACTTGAGAAACAGCAACCCAGTTATCATTCAAGTAAACTGCTGTGCAGAGAAAAGGCTGAAGCCATACTTCAGACTCATGATATTTGCCTTCATCTTGATATCCAGAGGGCGTATTCATCGGGAGCCGTAAAAAGAATGTATCCCTATGTCTCTGTGTCAAAAGTTAAAAAAGCCAAAAAAAATATTTTGAGGATTCTGCGTGAGTACCTGCGGGCTGACCGCAATGCAAAAAAAATTAAAAACGAACTGGTAGGTTCAAATCTTCGGCTGGTTGTCGGTATAGCAAAAAAATACGCCACCCGGGGGCTCCCGTTATCCGATCTTATTCAGGAAGGCAATATCGGACTAATTCGGGCTGTTGAGAAATTCGATTACCGGCTCGGGAACCGGCTCTCCACGTATGCGAGCTGGTGGATACGCCAGACGATTATTCGAGCCATAGAGGACAAATCATCAACAATAAGAATACCGGTGTATATAAACGATAAAATAAAAAAACTGCTGCAGGAATCAAAAAATAATTCGCAGATGCTGTCCTCCGACATTGTAGTGGACGCGACTGAAAATGAATCAATAAACGTGAATTTCGCCCTCCAGATAAGCCGCGATCCGCTTTCGCTGGAGACACCCTACGGCGAAGACGGCAGCAATCTGCATGAGTGCATTGCCGCCACCATGCCGCAATCACCCATGGAGCAGGTTCTGCAGTATCAGCTTGCTCATGAAACGGAAGAAATGCTGAAATGCCTGCCGCCGCGCGATGAACGAATTCTTCGCATGCGGTTCGGGCTTGACGTTGACGGTGAGCATACGCTTGAAGAAATAGGGGAAAAATTCGGCATCTCCCGCGAACGAGTGCGCCAGATTGAAACAACAGCGCTGCAGCGCATCAAAGCGTCCCACAGCTCAGAAATTCTTAAGCCGTTTCTGGTAAACTAGGCCGGATTATTGCTGCGCGCTTGCCAGGTGATTTCGCATTGAGAAAGGCGAATAATTTTAATGCTTTACACTACGAAACCTGCCAGGCAAATGATCAGAGGTTTGACGCCAAATCCGTAATACCTTAAGGGTTGTGCTCACGCTCCAGGCCGTATTCTTTTATTTTACGCCAGAGCGTATTATAGCCGATTTTAAGCTTGCTGGCCGTTTCCCTCTGATTCCATCCGCAGTGCGACAGCATCTCTTCTATGTGATGGCGCTCAAGATCACGCAGTGACATCTGGGAGAAATTATACCCCCGGGGCTCCCGAACAGTATAATTTTCAAGCAGTATATCCTCTGCCCCGAGCTCATCGCTTTCCGCCAGGATCATGGCCCGCTCAATAGCATTTTCAAGCTCCCGGACATTGCCTGGCCAGCCGTAGAACTCCATCTTTTGTATGGCTTCTTTTGACAGCCCGACGGGCTTTCTATTCATTCGCTTGCAGTAGCGCTCGATAAAAAAACGGGCCAGCGGCAGGATATCTTCCCGCCGCTGTGACATGGGAGGAATATACAAAGGAATCACTCTGAGCCTGAAATAGAGGTCCTGACGAAACCGTCCCTCCTCCACCAGCTGCTTTATGGGAATATTGCTTGAGGCAAGCACGCGCGCATCGATGGCAATATCTTTAGTATCCCCTATGCGGCGAATTTCATTTTCCTGCAGCACGCGCAGAAGCTTTACCTGAAAGGCCGGACTTGTTTCCCCGATTTCATCAAGAAAAATGGTGCCGAAGTTTGCCTCTTCAAAGAGGCCCTTCTTGGTGAAATTCGCTCCGGTAAACGCTCCCTTGACATAGCCAAACAGCTCGCTTTCAAGCAGGGTCTCCGGTAGGGCGCCGCAATTTATTGCCACAAAAGGTCCGTCGCTCCGGAGGCTGTGATTATGGATGGCATGGGCGACAACCTCTTTGCCCGTTCCGCTCTCGCCCTCAATGAGCACGGTTGAAGTCGATTTTGCTACCCTGCGCACCATATCAAGCAGTTTCTGCATCCCGGGGCTTGTCGCGACAATATTGTCGAATTTAAAAAAATCATTTATCTGGCTTCGCAGATTTTTGACTTCGGCAACCAACCGCTGCCGCTCATATGCCTTTTGCACAACAAGATTGAGCTCCGTCAAATCGATGGGCTTGGTGATATAATCAAAAGCACCCTGTTTCATTGCCTGAACAGCGCTGTCAACGGAACTGTTGCCGGTAATTATTATCACCTCCGTGCTGGGGGCGATCTCCTTTACTCTCTTGAGTATATCGATACCGCTGACATCATCAAGCATGAGGTCGGTGACAACAACATCAAATATCTCTTCCTGCAGCACCTGGAGAGCATGCCCGCCATTGCTGTCTTCCCGGATAGAAGCTCCCTGCCTGCTAAAGAACTTAGACAGCATGCCAAGGGTTGATTCATCGTCATCGATGAGAAAAATATGTTGTTTTTCCATGGTCACTGCTTACGTAGTGAATGACATTTCATTAAGGATTCCGAAAATTATGAATTACTACTAGCATAACCCTGTAAGGCTACGCAAGATAGAATTAAAAAAAGAAGGGCTTATAGATGCTTGTACCGCTATTAAATAAATAACTTGACATGGAGAAAGAAATGAATTATTTAATTTCTTTTTTTATATTCATTGTTCATCCGCGTATCAGTGTATTAAGATAGAGAAAGACAGCTGGAAGGAACCGGCACAACGTAACCAGTAAGGGAGTTTGAATTATGTACGCCATCGTAAAAACGGGCGGTAAGCAGTACCGCGTCGCCCCCGGCGATATAGTAAAAATTGAAAAGCTTGAAGGAGAGCCCGGCTCGGCAGTCGAGTTCACCGATGTACTGATGGTTGCCGGAGATAACGGCGAAAACATTCAAATTGGCAAGCCCACTGTTGCCAATGCCAAAGTTTCTGCCGAGATTAAGCGCCAGACAAAAGGCAAAAAAATAATAATTTTCAAGTCCACCCGGCGAAAGGGCTATCGAAAAAAAACCGGTCATCGCCAGTTGCTTACCGAAGTGACCATCAAGGATATTAGCCTGTAATATCCAAACCACTCTTATCAGGAGGATGTATTTTGAAAGGCTACGAACTCTGCATAATCTTCCAGCCCGACACAAGCGACACCGTCATGGATGAGCTGTTCGGCACCCTGGGTGAGGCAATTGCCAAATATAGCGGCTCAATCACAAAAACCGAAAAATGGGGCAAGCGCAATCTGAAGTTTGCAATCAAAAAGCAGACAAAAGGCAATTTCTGCTTTATGTTCTTTAACGGCACGGCTGAAATATTAAAAGATATTGACCGCATTGTTCGCTACAATGAACAGATACTGCGCTATACCATTATGAAGCTCAATAAAGACTTCAGCCTTGCGGTCGCGGATAGCGCAGCAGCACCAGAAATGGCTCCCGCTGAAAAACCAGTCGATGCAGTACTGGAAAGCGCTCCGGCAGCAGAAGAAGCCGACGCAGCAGAATGATTAACACAATAAACGCTATTCAGCCTTTGAACATACAGTAACCGCAGGAGGTCAAGTTGATTAAACGGAGAACACCGAAAAGGAAAGCTTTCTATACCAAGCGAAAAATCTGCCGCTTTTGCTCGGACGCGAACCTTGATATAGCCTATAAAGACTATAACACACTTCGGCATTTCATAACGGAGCGCGGCAAAATCATTCCCCGCAGGATCTCCGGCAACTGCGCCAAGCATCAGCGGGAACTTGCCAGGGCTATAAAGCGCGCTCGCGTGCTCTCCATAATGCCTTTTTCCGTAACAAACATTTAAATTATTTTCGCACTAGTTAAGGGACTTCACTAATGAAAGTTATTTTGACTGAAGACGTAGCGCATCTTGGTTCCGCAGGCGACATGTTGAAAGTTAAGGATGGTTTTGCCCGGAATTACCTGATACCCAAAACCATGGCAGTAATTGCCACGACCGAAAATGTCAAGCAGCTCGAGCATCAGAAGCGACAGATTCAGGCAAAGCTCAATAAGATAAAAAAAGACTCTGAGAGCCTTGCCCAGAGGATTGAAAACATCTCCTGCACCATAGCCCGTGCTGCCGGCGAAGAGGATAAACTTTTCGGGTCCGTCACCTCAGCCGACATTTACGCAAGCCTCAAAAACGAAGGGGTCGAAGTTGACAAAAAGAAGATCCTGCTTGATGAGCCGATTAAAAGCCTGGGCATCTTTTCGGTGCCCATTAAAATACATTCGGAAGTTACCGCCAATCTGAAAGTTTGGGTTGTCAAGGAATAGGGAGCCACGGGGCAGCTTCATGAGCAGCAACGCTCTTAAGAACGTCCCTCCTCAAAATCTGGAAGCAGAGCAATCTCTTCTGGGGGCAGTGCTGCTGGAAAATGACGCACTGTTCAAGGCTCTGGAAATAATCAAAACAAATGATTTTTACCGCGAGTCGCATCGCCAGATTTTTCAGGCGATGCTCGACCTCTATGAAAAAAACGAGCCTGCCGACCTTATCACCGTCACCGAAATTCTGAAGCGCAAAAACAAGCTTGACGAGGTCGGGGGGGCAAGCTATCTTGCCGACCTGCTTGAAAAAGTACCCACTGCTGCAAATATCGAATACTACGCACGGATAATACGGCAGAAATCGATCCTTCGCAATCTTATCCACTCGGCAACTGAGATCGTTTCAAAAGCGACCAATGCCGAGGAAAATGTCACCGATATCCTCGATTTTTCCGAAAAAAGCATTTTTGAAATCGCTGAATATGAGATAAAGCCATCATTTTATCCGCTTAAAAGCATCCTGAAATCTACGTTCAAGGATATTGAGCGGTTGTGTGAAAACAAGCAGCTCCTTACGGGTGTGCCGTCGGGCTTTGTCGATCTTGATGCGAAAACATCGGGATTTCAGCCTTCGGATCTTATTATAATCGCCGGCAGGCCTAGTATGGGCAAAACCGCTTTCGCCCTGAATGTCGCGCAACATGCCGCTCAGGAATCTCAAATTCCCATTGCCCTGTTCTCTCTTGAAATGTCAAAGGAACAGCTGGCGCTTCGTCTGCTGTGCAGTGAAGCGCGGGTTGATAATCACCGGCTGCGTACCGGCAATATTGCTGGAAATGACTGGGGCAAGCTTTCCATGGCCGCGGGCAAGCTAGCCGATTCGCAGCTGTGGATTGATGACACACCGGGCATAACCATTTTTGAAATGCGCGCCAAGGCCAGACGGCTTAAGGCCAATCAGGGACTCGGGATGATCATTTTGGATTACCTGCAGCTCATGGCCGGTTCAAAAAATCGTTCAGACAGCCGCGAGCAGGAGATTTCTGAAATTTCCCGGTCCCTCAAAGCCCTTGCTAAAGAGCTCCATGTGCCCGTTCTCGCCCTGTCTCAGCTTAACCGCAAGGTTGAAGACCGTATAGACAAACGCCCCCATATGGCTGACCTGCGTGAGTCAGGCGCCATCGAGCAGGATGCCGATGTCATATTATTTATTTACCGTGATGAAGTGTATCACCCGGATTCGGAAGAAGCCAAAGGCAAGGCTGAGGTAATTATAGGAAAGCAGCGCAACGGCCCAACCGGCGAGGTGCAGCTTGCTTTTATCAACGAATATACGCGTTTTGAGAATTATTCCTACCGGGAAATGCTGCCTGCCTGATATCATTGTTCTTTGCAGGTCTCTATACCCCCCTGCACCAGCCAATTTCTTTTGCTCCTCAATACTAGACGTCAACAACCAACCGTGTAGCGATTGTAAAGTTGCCTTCTGACTCCACCGGCTTCGGCGGTGGAGTCAGACAATCAAACTCATAAAATGAGAAAAATACGAAAAAATGAACATTTCTTGGCCCTGCCGATTGACTCACCGACTACCCGTGATTATCTTAGCTTTAATTAAAAATTAAAAAATTCAATCGGATTCATATAGTAAGCTATTTTCGGAAACCCAAGGAGGAAGTCATGGCAAAAGCAATCGGTATTGATTTAGGAACCACCAACTCTGTTGTTGCAGTCATGGAGGGCGGAGAACCTTCCGTTATAATAAATGAGGAGGGCAACAGGATTACCCCTTCAGTTGTTGCCTTCACCAAAGAGGGCGAAATTCTGGTCGGGCAGGTAGCAAAGCGGCAGGCCATCACCAATCCGGAAAACACCATTTACTCAATAAAGCGCTTCATGGGCCGCAAGTACAGCGAAGTCAGTGAGGAAATGAAAATGGTGCCCTACAAGGTCCTTGAAGGAGCCAATGGTGATGTGCGCATCGAAGTGCGGGGCAAGCAGTACTCTCCGCAGGAAATTTCCGCAAAAACCCTTCAGAAGCTCAAAAAATCAGCTGAAGCCTATCTCGGCACTGATTTAAAGGATGCGGTAGTTACGGTCCCCGCATATTTCAATGACAGCCAGCGCCAGGCCACAAAAGACGCGGGCACCATAGCCGGCCTTAATGTTCTGCGCATCATTAATGAGCCAACGGCATCGGCCCTTGCATACGGGCTTGACAAGCAAAAGGATGAAATCGTTGCCGTCTATGATTTCGGCGGCGGCACCTTCGATATTTCAATTCTTGAAGTCGGCGACAATGTCGTCGAGGTAAAATCCACAAATGGAGATACGCATCTGGGTGGCGATAACCTTGACCAGCGCATAATCGACTGGCTGGTCGCGGAATTCAAAAAAGATCAGGGTATCGATCTCAGCCAGGATAAAATGGCCCTCCAGCGGCTGAAAGAAACTGCTGAAAAGGCCAAAATCGAGCTTTCCTCAACTATTGAAACCGAGATCAATCTGCCCTTTATTACCGCTGATGCCTCAGGGCCCAAGCATCTCAATTACCGCTTGAGCAGGGCCAAATTCGAGCAGATGATCGATGACTTGATCGAGCGGTCCCATATACCGTGTGAACAGGCCCTGCGCGATGCCGGTCTTCAGCCCAGCCAGATAAATGAAGCAATTCTTGTCGGCGGTTCGACGCGCGTGCCCAAGGTTCAGGACATGGTGCGCAAAATCTTCGGCAAAGAGCCGCACAAGGGCGTTAACCCTGATGAAGTTGTGGCCCTTGGCGCTGCCGTTCAGGCAGGCGTTCTGTCCGGAGAGGTTAAGGATGTGCTGCTTCTGGATGTGACCCCGCTGTCCCTTGGCATTGAAACGCTGGGCGGAGTCACCACCAAGCTGATCGAGCGCAATACGACCATACCCACAAGAAAAAGCGAAATCTTCACCACCGCCGCCGACAACCAGACCAGCGTTGAGATCCATGTGCTGCAGGGCGAGCGAGATATGGCCCGCGACAATCGAACGCTTGGCCGTTTCCAGCTGGTAGGGATGCCGCCTGCGCCGCGCGGCGTGCCCCAGGTTGAAGTAACTTTCGATATTGATGCCAATGGTATCGTCAATGTATCGGCCAAGGATCTCGGCACCGGCAAGGAGCAGAAAATCACCATCACGGCATCAAGCGGCCTGAACAAGGATGACATCGACAAAATGGTCAAAGACGCTCAATCGCATGCAAGTGAAGATAAAAAGCGTCGCGATGAGATCGAGGCACGCAATCAGGCAGACAGCCTGGTGTACGCGACCGAAAAAATACTCAAAGAAAACCGCGACAAGATATCCGAAGCCGATGCCAAAGCCGTCGAGGATGCTATAAAGGATACCCGTGAGGCCATCGAAAAGGGGAGTGCCGATGAGATCAAGGCGCGCATGGAGGTATTAAACAATGCCTCGCACCGCATGGCGGAGGTCATGTACAAAAAAGCGTCAACAGACGGCCCGCAGCCCGGTAGCGGCAGCGAAGGCACCCAGCCGGGCCCGCAAACCGGCGCTTCCGCGGGAAAAGATGATGTGGTAGACGCGGAATTCGAATAACAGACAGCTTTTACTTGACAAGAACATTCCGAGAAAATAAAAGAGGATGAAGCACCGGTTCATCCTCTTTTTTCATCATCTTCATTCTACTGGAAGGGGTTGCAAACAGCATGCTCAGCGAAAAGCTCGGACACAGACTGGATCGGCCTCTTTCAATGCTCATCACAGCTTACCCCCTGTCTCGTCTCAGCCCGACGGCGCTGACCTTGACAGGACTTATCATGAATTTTATCGCCGCGGGCGCGATCATTGCGGGGTGGTGGCAAACGGCGGCGGTGCTCATCGGGGTTGCCGGCCTTTTTGACATGCTTGACGGAACTGCCGCGCGCACCAGGGAAAAGGCCACCAGTTTCGGCGGATTTATCGATTCCGTGGTAGACCGCTACTCAGATATGGCCATTCTTATCGCCTTTATCATCTACTATGCCCGGTTAAATGATATTTTCATGGTTTGTCTGTGTTCAATTACCTCGATCGGGTGCGTTCTCATACCCTATACCCGCGCCCGGGCCGAAGCCTTTATCGACAAGTGCAATATCGGGATTATGGAACGGGCCGAGAGGATCATACTCATTGTCGCAGGATGCCTGTTTGGCCTCATGAAACCGGTATTTCTGATACTGGCGGTGCTCACGCATATCACCGTACTGCAACGGATTTATTTCACCTGGCAAAGCACGCACAACGCAGCGAAATAAATATCCACGGCCCAAGGGAGGAATCTATGGAAGAAATGCAGAACAGCGGCGCACCTGCGGAAAGCCCGGACAGCGCCTCAAAAAAAACAGGAGCAGATGCAGCTACCTCACCGCTGCCGGAAATCAATTTTGCGTCATTTATCATTTCGCTGAGTTCCTCGGCTTTGTTTCACTTCGGAGAAATACCGGATCCCACCACAAATCAAAAAGAGCGTAATCTGCCGCTTGCCAAGCAGACCATTGATATACTGGGTTTGTTAAAAGAAAAAACCGCGGGCAATCTTGATCGGGAAGAAAACCAACTGCTGGAAAGCCTGCTCTATGATCTGCGCATGCGCTATGTTGAGCAATTGAAGAGAGACGCAGGCTGACACATACTGTCATGGAATCTATCGTCATCAACGCCCCCGCGAAAGTCAATCTGCGTCTTGAGATCATCGGCAAGCGTCCGGACGGGTATCATGAACTCAGCACTATTTTTCAAAAAATCGGGCTTTTCGATGAACTCATACTCACAAAGTCAGCCGCGAGCAGCATCAGCCTTACCGTGAATAACCCGAATATTGCCTCGAACAACACGAATCTAGCCTACCGGGCGGCAGAGCTTTTGCAAAGGCATTGCGGAGTCAATTTCGGGGTATCGATAGTCCTTAAAAAGCAAATTCCGGCAGGAGCAGGGCTCGGGGGCGGCAGCAGCGATGCCGCGGCAGTGCTTGACGGCTGTAACCGGCTTTTCGGGCTCGGGCTTGACCTAGCGACTCTCCAGAGGCTTGCTCTCGGGCTGGGAGCTGACGTGCCCTTTTTTCTTGCCCCCTGGGCGACAGCTAATGCCTCCGGCGTCGGCGAAATACTCTCGCAGGCCTGCCTCGCCCCTGACCTTTGGTTTATCATTGTTTTTCCCCGTTTCAGCATATCCACGGCCTGGGCATATTCCACATTCAGTAAAGATATCATATTGACAAAAACAAGAAAAAATATTAATTTACCTTATTCAATTGCAGGCTTGAGCGAGCTTCGCCTGCTTCTGCACAATGATTTTGAGCGCGTGGCACTCCCCCGCTATCCGGAAATCGCCGAAATAAAAAAGCGGCTTGTGCAGTCAGGCGCAGACGGCGCCCTGCTGAGCGGTAGCGGCTCATCGGTTTTTGGAGTTTTTGAAAGCAACCAGGTCTGCCTGGAGGCGGCCCGACAGCTTGAAAAAACTATTGATGGAGATATTTTCATTGCCCCGAATCTGCGCTGAAAACGGGCCTGCCCAAAATCAGCTTATTCTGAAAAAGAAAATTACGGTAAGCATTCGTGCTATTATTCCTGAGCTGCAAGCGCCCGGGGCATACAAAAGGAGTCTGTTGTGAGCGAACTTAAAATTTTTTCCGGTAATGCAAATCCTGCTCTTGCCAATGAAATATGCGCATATTTCAAGCAACCTCTGGGCAAAGCCAATGTGAGCAATTTCAGTGACGGCGAGACCATGGTCGAGATTCAGGAAAACGTTCGCGGCATGGATGTTTTCGTGGTGCAATCAACCTGCAATCCCGTCAACAAGCATTTAATGGAGCTGCTGATCATGATCGACGCCCTGAAGCGGGCATCATCTGAAAGGATCACCGCAGCCATTCCCTATTACGGCTATGCCCGGCAGGACCGAAAGGTAGCGCCTCGCGTGCCGATCACGGCAAAGCTCGTGGCTGATCTGCTCACCACGGCGGGGGCTGACCGCGTGCTTACCATTGATCTTCATGCCGGCCAGATACAGGGCTTTTTCAGCGTTCCGGTCGACAACCTTTTTGCCTCGCCTATTATCTTCCAGTATCTGAAGGATAAATTTGCCGGAAAAGAAGTGGTTATCGTTTCCCCCGACGCCGGTGGCGTTGAAAGGGCCCGCAGCATGGCAAAGCGCCTCGGCGCAACCATTGCCATTATCGATAAGCGCCGCCTGCGGGCAAACGAAGCAGAGGTCATGAATATCATCGGCGACATCGAAGGCAAGCATGCCCTGGTGCTCGACGACATGGTTGATACGGCAGGCACCCTTACCAAGGCGGCCGATGCGGTATTCGCCCGCGGTGCGCTCTCGGTTGCAGCCTGCTGCACCCATCCCGTGCTCTCGGGTGCGGCCATCGAGAAAATAAATAATTCCTGCCTTGAGGAAATAGTGGTTACCAATACCGTCCCGCTTACGCCTGAAGCGGCGGCGTCAAAAAAAATAAAAGTGCTGTCCATTGCAGAGCTTTTTGCGATCGCCATCAAGCGCATTCATGATAATGATTCGGTAAGCTCGCTTTTCATATAAAAAGTCAATCTATCAATAGCTGTAAGGAGGCCCCAATGAGTCAGACAATCACCATAACCGCAACATCGCGAGACGGCGCAGGCAAAGGCGTTAATCGCAAGCTGCGCGCCAAGGGAATTATTCCGGCGGTCGTGTACGGTCATAACTATAAACCCGTTTCGCTTTGTGTTAATGCCCTGGAAATGGACAGGATGTTCCGACCGGGCCATGAAGACATGCAGGATTATCAGCTTTACAAGCTCGTTGTAGAGGGCGCCGATGCCAAGGAAACCATGGTCGTTATAAAAGACATTCAGCGAGATCCTCTGAAGGACAGAATCCGGCATATTGATTTCTTCGCGGTTCGCATGGATGAAAAAATCATTGCGCCCGTCCATGTGCGCATTGTCGGAAAAGCCATCGGGGTTAAAAACGGCGGCATTTTGCGCCATATTATTCACGAAATCAAGGTCAAGAGCCTGCCTGCCGATGTGCCGCCTCATATCGATATCGACGTGACCGCCATGGAAATCGGTGATTCCATACATGTGAAGGATTTGCAGGTATCGCAAAATGTACAGATTCTCACCGATCCTGAAGCCGGCCTGGTGAATATTATGGCGCCAACCGTTGCCAAGGAAGAAAAAACCGAAACTGATGCAGCTCCTGCTGCGGCCCCAGCGGCAAAGGCTGCTCCGGCAGCAAAGGCTGCTCCCGCGGCAAAGGCTGCACCGGCAGCAAAGGCTGCATCAAAGAAATAGCTGCCAGCCAGCTGGCTTAACATGATTTTAAACTGCACAGCCTGTGGATGAACAAAATGGGGTGTGTCTTGTGAAGCTTATTGCGGGGCTGGGAAATCCCGGCGCCGCCTACGGCCTGACCAGACACAATATCGGTTTCATGGCAATTGATCGACTAGCTGCAGAAACCGGCATCGCTCTGCAGGAACTGGGCAATTATGCCCTGACCGGCCGTGGCAACTGGTGCGGCCATGATATCATACTGGCTAAGCCCCTGACCTTTATGAACCGCAGCGGCGCTGCAATAAAGACCCTTGCAGAGGAATTCGCGCTTCAAAAAGAACATACTATCATTCTCCATGATGATATGGATTTCCCGTTCGGCGGCGTCCGCATAAAAACCCGTGGCGGCAGCGGCGGCCATCGGGGGATCGCATCAATAAGCGAGCACCTCGCAACTGATTTATATGTCCGTCTGCGGATCGGCATCGGACGGCCGCCAGAAACTCTGGCCGGATCGGATTTTGTACTTGATATGTTTTCAGCCACAGAGCAGCAGGGAATTGCCTCGATCACCAATTTGGTTGTGCATTGTCTGGAGACGATTTTGACCCAGGGCATACCCGCGGCAATGAACAGATTCCATGCAAGGGTAGCGGCTGCTGAGGGAAACGTCACTGAACGGGTGAAAGATTAAACCGTCTGCCTTTTTCCGCCATCGTTTGCTTTAATTCCTTGCCTCTCAATTATTTGTGTGCTATGAAGTTTGGACATTTCAAAAAAGTCCCCATCGTCTAGTGGCCTAGGACACCGGCCTTTCACGCCGGCGACACGGGTTCGACTCCCGTTGGGGACGCCAGTCATACAGGGGGCCAGTTGCAAAACTGGCCCCCTTTTTTTTGCTCTCCGCTGAAATTTCTTTTTTATGGTTATCCACAAAGCTGAAGCAACAAAAAGGATCCTGGATCCCCGCTTTCGCGGGGATGACGCGCGCAAAATACGAAGCTGAAAAATCTTGTCATTCCCGCGCAGGCGGGAATCCAGTCGGCTCATTGATTTGGTTGCCGCC
>Ga0118677_10002742_pt1 | contig 34790 bp, 27 predicted proteins | sample AliMusrvi5mmetaG_FD_86154 | JGI IMG/M metagenome (GOLD analysis project Ga0118677, IMG submission 86154)
GGGGAATGTCGGGCGGCGGCGGCAGTTCGAGAAGCTGGTAGGAGATACCAATGGCTAAAATGACACCTGAAATTTTAACGGACGGGCTCAAAGAAATATGCGGCGATAATCTCTGCTCGGTCGTGTTGTACGGCTCTGCGGCGGCGGGAGACTCCGTAAAAACTTCCGATTATAACGTGCTGGTAGTAATGAAGCGGGTCGAAGCTGAAGACCTGCAGGCGCTGATCGCCTTGTGCTCGGATTGGGGACGGGACGGGAACCACGCCCCGCTGCTGTTCGCGAGGGAAACGCTGCTGAGGTCGGCGGACGTTTTCCCCGTAGAGTTTTCGGATATCAAACAGACGCACAAGCTCCTTTACGGCGAGGACCCTTTTGCGGGAATGGTAATAGAGCCCGCCCTTCTCAGGCTGGAGCTAGAGCGCGAGCTTAAAAGCAAGCTTATACTGTTGCGGGAAAACTATCTGGTAACAAAAGGCTCGCCGTCGAAAGTGGACAGGCTCATGGTCTCTTCCGTTTCCGCCTTTCTGACGCTGTTCAAAGCGGCGCTCAGGCTTTACGGGGAAGTGCCTCCGGCTAAGAAGATAGAGGCGGTCCCTAAGCTTTCCAAATACATAAAATTCGACGAGGAGATCTTCGACATCGTATGGAAATTAAAAGAAAGCGGGAAGCGTCCGGACATTGCTTCATCGCAGATATTCGGCCGCTATTTGACCGCTATACAGGGCGTCACGGAGGCGGTCGATCAATGGCTGCAGCGCTCGGCAGATAAGACAACTAAATAAAGGGCATTTTAAGGAGAAAAATATGAAAAAAAGTTTATTGATAGTGCTTGGGATCGTGGTCGTAGTGGGACTGTGGGCGGGTTCCGTTTATAACAAGCTGGTGAAATATTCCGAAGCCGTGCCTGCGGCGTGGAGCCAGGTGGAGACCGTTCTCCAGCGGCGCTATGACCTTATCCCTAATCTGGTAGCGACGGTGAAAGGCTACGCGAAGCATGAAAAAGACCTTTTGACCGAGGTGACCAGGCTGAGAAGCCAGTGGGGCGAAGCCAAAAATCAGGGCCAGCAGATCGCGGCGTCGAACGGACTCGAATCCGCGCTAAGCAAACTGATGGTCGTGGTCGAGCAGTATCCCCAGCTTAAAGCCAACGAGAATTTTATAAGGCTGCAGGACGAACTTGCCGGCACCGAGAACCGCATTTCGGTGGAACGAATGCGCTATAACGAAACTGTGAACGGCTATAATGTCACGGTCAGGGGCTTTCCGACGAATATGGTGGCCGGTATGTTCGGGTTTAAAAAGGCCGAGAACTATTTCGAGGGAGATAAATCGGCCCAGCAGGCGCCCAAAGTCCAGTTCTGATATTGAGTTCTAACCTGAAAACTTCAGCGGCGGTTTTACTCCCGCATGGCGTGAACCCTGCGGGAGGCATACAAGGCTATGCCGGTGCCCCCGCACTTTGGGAAATAATATTGATAATTGATGTAAGCCTGGTCCATTGGCCAGGTTTACGAACGTTTCGGCAGGAACCCCGCCTGGCGCAGGTATTTCACATAAACAGGGATAAGAACGCCGTAATCGGCCTCCAGGACGAGTCCGCTTTGCGCCAGTGCCGCGGCGGTCAGGCCCCGCTCTACGGGAGGCAGCGCGCCCGTAAGATCGCCCATATATAGATCCTTTATCTTTGACAGCGCGTTATCCTCACCGATGGAGGAAAGCAGACGCTGCCATTCGGCGGCAGGCTTCGCGCCCGCGACCAAGCCGCAGGAAGCCAGTCCGGAAAAGAATTCATCCTGGGTAAGAGTAGCGGGATTGCTCAGATTCGCGACCAACAAGCCCTCTCGTTTTGAAAGCGCCAGTCCAGCGATGGCGCGAGCCAGTATATCCACCGGCAGCATCTCCACCGCCGCCGGGACCCGCGGGTAGGCGCCAAGCTGGAGACAGCCCTTGGCGAACAGCCAGAAATGATTGCCGGCGAAATTAGTGAACCCGGTATCCGAGCGCCCGGTAATATTCCCGGGACGCGCTATAACGGCGGGCAGTCCGTACTTGCGCGCGCAGGCGGCGACCAGTTGTTCGCCCGCCCATTTAGTGAGGATGTAGCCGCTGTCCATCACGGGGCGGTTCGGCAGGACCGCCTCGGCTATACGGTCCGCGCCTTCTATTATTGCGCCGGCCGATAATGTGGAAATATAACAAAAGGGTTTGAGCTTCTTTTTAAGCGCCAGCGAGAGCAGGGCGCGCGTACCTTCAACGTTAGCAGCCTTCATGGCGGGGTAGCCGTGCAGATGGTGCACGAAAGCTCCGCAATGAACTATAGCGTCCGACTCAGCAAGTCTGTCATAATTCGCGGACGATATCCCAAGCCCCGCTGCCGCCAGGTCGCCGCGGATAATCTCAACGCGCCCGAAATCTATTTCCAGCCCGGCGGCCCGCGCCTGCCTGCGCAGGGCTTCAAGGCCGGCCACTTCGTCCGCGCAGCGGACCAGGCAGAATACCTTTTCGACGCTGCGGCTGAGTTCTTTCAGGAGAAATATGCCGAGAAACCCGCCCGCGCCGGTTAAAAGCACGCTGCGCGGAGCGCCTTTAGGCAAGGTGCCGGGCAAAGCGGGGGCATTTACCTCGATGCCCGCAGCCGCATCGAGCACCGCGAGCTCTATATGGTTCCCGCCGCCGCCGGCCGCCAGCGCTTTAACGGTGGGCGAAGCGTAAAAATCTCCGAGCAGGAAATCCATGCCGAGCCGTCTCTTCACCTCGGCCTGCATTCGTACCGCTAGCAGGGAGTTCCCTCCCAGGTGGAAGAAATCCTCGTCGCGGCCCACACCGCGAAAGCGAAGCACGTCTTCCCACACGTCGGCGATCCTTCTTTCCAGCCCTTCGCGGGGCGGGTTTGCGCAGGCCTTTGTGTGTATCGCGGGCAGGGCGGCGCGGTCCAGCTTCCCGTTAGGCGAGACAGGCAGCGACGGCAGCCTCATGAAGAAAGACGGGACCATGTAGTCCGGCAGGAAGGCGGCCAGGCGGCCGCGCATTGATGCGGCATCCAGGTCCGTGTCGGCGACGTAGTATGCGGCAAGATATTTATTTTCATCTTCGCCTTTGACCGCGCACACGGCCTGCCGTATTCCGGCAAAGACCGCCAGCCGGCTTTCTATCTCGCCGAGCTCTATGCGGAAGCCGCGCAATTTTACCTGGCCGTCCTTGCGGCCGAGGAATTCTATGGTCCCATCGGGGCGGAATCTGCCCATATCGCCGGAAAGATACATAAGTTCGTAGGGTGTCGTCCCGAACGGGTCCGACACGAATTTATCCATTGTAAGCCCGGGCCTTGCGAGATATCCGCGGGCGGCACCTTCTCCGCCTATGCAGATCTCGCCGGCGGCGCCCATCGGGACAGGCTGTTTGCCGGAGTTCAAAAGATATAAGCGGTAGCCGGGCAGCGGCCTGCCCAATGTGCGGTGGTCCGAGCCCGGCAAAATTTCGCCCATAGAGGCCATTACCGTGGTTTCAGTAGGCCCGTAAAGGCTGAAAAGACGCGTCTGCGCCGCCCACCAGCGCGCGGCCCCTTCTTCCAGAGTGTCTCCGCCGAACCCCATCAACTTTAGGTCGGGGAGGACTGCCCGCGGAAGGTTCTGCAATACCGCCGCCGCAAGGAAGGCGTGCGTGACGCGGTTTTCGCGAAGCGCTTTATGAAGGCGCGCGGGGTCCCGGCGGGCCTCCTCTGGAATAACTACGAGCGTGCCCCCGTTGAGTAGCGGCATGAACATCTCCATAACGCTCGCGTCAAAGTTCATCGACGCTGACTGGCTGACGACGCTTTTTTCCGAGATCCCCAACCCCGGTGAAGCCGCAAGCACCATCCTCACTACTGAGCGGTTCTCTATCAGGACGCCTTTCGGAGCGCCGGTGGAGCCCGAAGTATAAATGATGTACGCTAGCGCGTCAGCAGGCACGCGGGCCGGTGTTCCGGCCGGCGCCGCGCCGGCTTCCCCGTGCGGGACCAGGTATTCCACTCCTGAAAGTCCGGCTTTTTCCAGGGCCTCGCGGCTCGGGTCGTCGGCCACCACCCGGCGCAGACCGGAGTTCCCGGCGAAATAACGCAGGCGCTCTCCGGGGTAGCCGGGATCGAGCGGTACGTACGCGCAGCCGCGCTTCAATATTCCGAGTACGGCCGCTATGAGCAGGGCGCTTTTATGTATGCTGAGCCCCACGAGGGAATCTGTGCCCAGGTCTCCGGGCAGGTCCGCGGCTATGTGCGAGCTCCATGCGTCCAGCTCGCGGTAGGTGAGCGTGCGCTCTTTAAATACTAAAGCCGTACGCCCGGGATAAAGGCGGACTATTTCGCTGAAGCGCCCGGAGATGGATATTTCTTCCGTATCTAAAGCCGGCCCGGAGGCGAACTCGAGAAAACGCGACCGTTCCTCCCCGGACTGGTACGGGAGTTCGCTCACGCGCAAGTCCGGCCGCTTCGCCGCCGCAGTTACGATAGCCGACAGACCTGAGACGAAGCCCTCCATCGTTCCCGGGCGGAAAAGAGACGAGTCGAATTCGATATGCCCTTCGATGGCCCCGTCCGTGGCCTGATAGAATATCCCGGCTATATCGCCTTTCGAGGTAAGCGAAGGCAGCTCTTTGGCCTTGAAAGAGGTTCCGCCGCACCGGCCTTCTAGCATTATGCCTGTTTGCAGGCTGAAGATGACGTTCAGAGAATCCATGCCCGGGATCTCAGCGTCATAAGGCGCCGCTGTCAGATTTTCCTTATCGTCCAGCATCTGGCGGTGTACGTCCAGGGCCAGTCCGGCGAATGTCTGTTCCGGGTTCACGCGCTGCCGCAGGTAGCCCATAGCGACGAACGTGCCATAAATATCCTCGCTGCCGGGCAGGTCGCGCCCGGCGTACGGATAGCTGCACACCAGCTCGTCCTGGCCGCTCAGCCGCCACAGCCAGACCAGATACAGCGAGAAAAGCAGCGGGGGCAGCGTCATTCCCTTTTCGTCGGCCAGACGCTTGAGCGCGCGCACCGTTTCCGGTTCGAACCGGACTGCCCGGAACGCGTTAGAATCAGGTTTTTTGTCATGAGAATCCACGGGCAGTTCCACGCGGGCGTTTATCCCGGCCAGTTTGCGGCGCCAGTATGTTATGGCCTCGGTGTACGGCGCGGACCGCGAGAGCCCGCGCGCCCAGTAACAATAGTCGAACCAGGTCAATTTTCCGGGAACGTATTTTTTGCCGGCGGCCAAAGCTTCATACCGGTCCCCGAGCTCCTCAATGAACAGGTTGAGAGACCAGCCGTCGAAAAGAAGATGATGGACGCAGAACAGGAACGCCGTGCGTCCGTCTACGGCGCGGTAAAGTTCGGCGCGCCACAACGGAGGTTTGCCGACTCCCAGGTGTACGGCGCGAAGTTCCTGTATGCGCTTTTCTATCTGTCCCTGAGCCGCGTTGGAGAGCGTGACGCGCACGGGGCAATGCCGGTCCGATTCCACCCAGAGCTGGTTCTCCTTTTCTGAGAAAGCCGCGCGGAATATCGGGTTCTCCTCAAAAAGCCCTGTGAGCGCCATGCGCAGGCGCCGCGGGTCTGTCCCGATAGAAAAATCTATGCGCGAAATTATGTTGTAGGTATTGTCATCCGGAGCAAGGACGGCGCGGCTATAGATGAGCTTTATCAGCCTGGATTCCACGGGCGAGGAAAGCGCCCCCGTGGGCAGCAGCGTCGCGAACGGGGACGCCTCTTTCGGCAGCGACTGAACGCGCTCGCAGAAGTCCGCAAAAACGGGGAACTCGAACAGGAGTTTCGGCCGCACCGAGACGCCCAGCGCGGTGTTAATGCGGCTGCAGACAAGGGCGGCCAGCAGCGAATGTCCGCCGAGGTGAAAGAACTGGTTTTCCGGGCTTATTTCACCCGGCTTCATGCCGAGGACCGAAGCCCAGATATTCCGGATCCGCTCTTCCAGTTCGTCCAGCGGCCCGGCCTCCGTACCCGCGGCCGCGCTCTGGTCGGGAGCCGGCAGGCGCGCGCGGTCTATTTTTCCGTTGTTCGTAAGGGGGAACGCGTTGACCCGTACCAGGAATGACGGGATCATGTAATGCGGCAGGCGTTCGGCCAGCCGTTCGCGCAGAGCCTCGGAGGTCAGGGTCCGGGCCGCGTACCAGGCTGTAAGGGTTTTGCCTGACTGACGCTCCAGAACCGCCACGTAAACCCCTTTTACGCCGGGCTGCTCTGAGATAGCGCTTTCAACGTCTCCGAGCTCGATCCGGAAACCGCGTATCTTTACCTGAAAATCGTTCCTGCCGAGAAACTCCATCTCGCCGTTGGGCAGGAAGCGCGCCAGATCTCCGGTCCGGTAAAGCCGTCCGCGGCCGAACGGGTTCGGGATGAATTTCTGCGCGGTAAGGTCAGGCCGGCCAAGATAGCCGCGGGCGACCGACGCGCCTCCGATGCAGATCTCGCCCACTCCGCCAAGAGGCGCGAGCTGCGAATTTTCGTCCAGCAGATAGGTATGGTAGCCCCGCAGGGGGCGGCCCAGGTGGGAAGACGCCTTATAGCCGCCGAGTATATTGAGGGTGGCCATCACGCAGGCTTCCGTGGGCCCGTAACAATTGCACAATTCCACCACCTTCGACCAGAAGCGCGCGGCTTCCTCGTCGATAGCTTCGCCGCCGCAAAACACTACTTTGAGTTCGGGCAGCGGCTGGCGCGGGAGCAGCGGCAGCATGGCCGGCGGGAAAGTGGCATGCGTCACGCGCCGGTCGCGCATCAGGCGGAAAAGCGCGTCCGGGTCGGTGCGCACTTCTTCCTGCGCCAGCACAAGTTCGGCCCCGTGCGCCAGCGGGTTAAAGATCTCGACGACGCTCGCGTCAAAATTGAACGAGGCGAACTGCAGCCAGCGGCTGCCGGGCCCCCTGTGCCAGACGCCGGACAGGGCGGCCATCAGGTTCGCGAGCATGCCGCGCTCCAGGACCACGCCTTTAGGCTTTCCGGTCGTGCCGGAAGTATAGATCACATATGCGGCCTTAGACTCAGGCGCCGGCACCGGAAACCCCTCCCGGACCGGAGTCGTATTTTTAAGCAGCGACTCCACCTGCAGGATGGGGCACTCCGCCGTTCTTTCAGCTATACCACGCGTAGCTTCGTCAGTTATCATCGCGGTCAATCCGGCGTCCCTGGCGATGAACGCCAGGCGCTCCGCGGGCATTTTGGGGTCCAGCGGCAAATAGGCCGCTCCCGAGAACAACGTCCCGAATATAGCCTGCACCATGCGCTCACTGCGCCCCAGGCAGATACCGACCAGGGGCTCCGGCTTTCCTTTTATGACGGCGGAAAGATTCGCCGCCACGCCGCAAGCCGAGACAAATAGTTCACCATACGTCAGGGAGCGCCCGCCGCAGCTTACCGCGGGAGCTTCGGGATGGCTCCGTGCGCTCGCGGCGAATTCTTCCATAACGTCGCGCGCCGGGGACTTCAGCGGACCTCCGTCGGCAAGCGACAGGGCTCGTTCCCTTGATGCGGCGTTAAAGATCGGGATCGAGTTCAAAGGCTTGTCGATATTCCCGGCTATATGGCCCAGAAGGGCGAGATAATGTTCCATAGCCATTTTCATCCCGGAATTATGTTCCGGCGACCTGGTGAGCACATGGAAGATCATTTCCGAACCCGCGTCGAAATAGACCGCCAGGTCTTCCGTCTGCAAACGATGGGAAAGGAACGGGAGCAGCGTGGCGCTGGTTCCGTTCAACGTCAGTTCGCGGTAAGGAAGAGTATCCGCGTTAAAAAGTACATTGGTGGGGCGGCGAAAATTCGGGTCCACATGCAGCATCTCCCGGTACATCTCGTGCGCCGGAAGGTCCGCGTGATACTGGGTCCGGGAGTAAAGTCCGGCTGCCAGCTTGAAGAACGACCGCGCGGTCATATCCGGATCGAGCAGGCTGTTCAGTACGGCTTTATTCTCGTTGAAACCTATGCGGTCGAAGGCTTCCGAACGGATGCGGTGATGGTAGCTGGTCACCACTGTCTTGTTGCGGCTCAGGCGGAACAGGAAAATATGGAAGCAGAACAGGAGCAGCGTTTCCGTGTCCAGCCGGAGTTCGCGCGCGAGCCCGGTTACGGACGCGCAGGCCTCCGCGGACAGACCGACGCTGAAGCAGGTATCGCTCAGATCGGCCTCCAGCCTTGGGGGACGCCATTCAAAAGCGCTTTCCCTGGTCAGCCGGAGCCAGAAGCGAACGCTTTCGGCATACCTGTCGCTGCGCAGCAGGTCTTTCTCGGAAGCTAGAAGCTGTTCCTGGGACATGCCGAGTTCGTCCGTGATACCGCCGCCGTTGTAGACTGTTGAGATGGACGTGAACAGTATTTTAAGAGAGTATCGGTCTATCAGCGCCGGATGGCAGGTGAAGACCAGGTAATTAAAATCGCGGCCTTTTAAGAGACAAAAAACATAAGGCGCCCCGCCGTCTAGCCGGAAGGCCCTGTTGCACAGGGTCTTGATAAGCTCGTAAATGTGAGCCTCGTCGCTTCCGGCGACGTCCATTAGGCTGAGCCCGCCGGGAGCGTCGGGGCTGAGCAGGATCTTCAGCGACTCGTCTATCCGCAGAAACCGGTAGGAGAACGGCGCCGTCCGGCTGATGACTGTTTTGACCGCTGAGGCAAGTCCGGGCTCGTCCAGCTTTCCCTGCAGGCGGTAGACCGCGCAGAGGTTTCCCGCCGCGCCGGAATCTTCCAGCACGCGCAGTTGCGTAAGTGTGGGCGAAAAAGTTTTAAATTCCATAGATCAGCACCGTGAGTTTTAATTTATATGCCCGCGCTTCCAGCAAAGAGCCAGCCGGGAGCCGCCATCCAGAACACCGCTGTAAAAGCCCCAATTTCCGCCGTCAGTGCCGGGACCTTCGGTCTCAAGCTTTACGCGCAGGGTCGAATCGCCGAGGTCCAGCGTCACCCCGGCCGGGTCGTGAGAGAATCCGGAACCGATGGCTTTCAAATAAGCTTCTTTGGCGGTCCAAAGCCGGAAAAAATACGGGATACGGTCTTCTTCCGTACAGCCGGCGTACCGCCCGAACTCGCGCGGCGACATGAAAACTTCGGCGATGCCGTCATCGACGGACCGTTCGCGCTCGATATCCACACCCACCGGACAGTTATGGATAGCGCAGGCCACCCATTCATCCGAGTGGGAAAGGGAAATATGTGCGCCGGGGAAGTCCGGGAGACAGGGTTTGCCCTTTTGGACTCTGGCTTCTCGCATATACGGCGCGGCGCTGGTGCGGAGATGCTGTTGCGCCGCGCGGTTCAGGAGCCAGCCGGCTGCAAGGCAGCGCGCGCGGTCTTCCGCTAAGTTGTAAGCTGACGCCAGCTCGCGCCTTTGCGGCGAACAGGCTTCGGAATATGCGCTCAGCTTTTCCCGGGAGAGGGGGAAGCTGAGCCTCAGCAGAAAAAGTCCGGGGAAGGAGGTTCCTTCAGGCGGAACCCGCATCACGGTCCGCTCTGTTCCGACGGGCTTTTGAATGAACCGGTTTTCGCGCATATGGAGCCGGGATTTAAACGCGGGATTTTAAAGAATACTTCGCTCAAATTCTAGCATTTCGGCTGTGCCTGTTCCGCGAAGGCTTCGGGGTGTTGATGGATGAAGTAGTCGTGGGTCTCTTCGTCGCTTATGGTCATCAGGGCGGAAAAGCCCGGGATAGCAAGCAGCAGCGGAGCCGCGAAAGCGACGGCAAGCCCGCCTGCGAGGAAAGTTACGTTAAGGCCGAAATTTGAAATAGCGAACCCCGTCACCGCCACGCCCAGCGGTGTCATAGCGCCGCACATGAACATCACGACGCTCCCCAGACGCGCCCTGAAATGGTCGGGAGTGGCCATGATCTGCCGGGTATTGAGGGGGATATTGATCACCGCCATGACAAGGCCCAGGCAGAACATGACGAACAGGGGCAGCATGACCGTCGGCGCGTGCGGCAGCGCGGCAAGGCTTAATCCCAAAAATACTGTGGCGTAGACCATCACCATATCGCCCCTGAACCTGCGCAGAAGCAGGCCCACGCAGAAAGAACCCATTATAACGCCCGCGCTTATGCTGGACTCAAGCGCCCCCAGGAACCAGGGCGGCATGTTGCGTATCTGCTTGACCAGCACCGGCAGTCCGACGTTTATGGGCGAAAAAGCGAAATTGATGAACGCAGCGAACACCCCCAGCCAGAACAAGGTCGGCACGTTGCGCATGGCCCGAAGGCCGCCGGAAAGTTCCTTCGCCCAGGCCGCGATCGAACCTCCTCCTGAAACAGCCGGCCTGGTATCCGCGGCGATCGCGCCCGAAGCCGCCGCGGCCGCCAAAAACGAGATGCCGTCGGCCAGGAAGGCTCCGCCCACACCGAGCACGGAGACCAGTATGCCGCCCACCGCGCCGCCCATTATTTGCCCGGCGGAATTCACGGCCTCGCCGCGCTGCATAGCCAGCTGAAGTTTATCTTTAGCGACCAGGTTAGGCGTGATAGCGGAAGCCCCTGCGCTGAACAGCGCGCTGCCGGCACCCATCAGCACATACACCCCTGTAACCGTCCAAATCTTGAAAAAACCGGAATAGGCCATCGCCGAAAGCACGAGGCAAAGAAGGCCGCGCCAGGCGTCTCCGGAGATGATAAGCCACTTGCGCGCGAACCTGTCTCCGAGCGGACCGAATAACGGCAATAGGAAGACGCGCGCGAAAAGCATCGGCGCCATGATGTAGCTCATCGTTGCGGCCGAGCCGGTGGCGCTCAGTATCCACCAGGACATGGCTATCAAGCCGCAGGAATCCCCTATAACGGAGACCGCCTGCCCGCCCCGGTAAAGCCAGAAATCCCTGCCTAAGGATTTTTTTTCCATAATTCGCCTCTCCGGAATCCGCCGTCTTTCAGCTGAAAGCAGGTCGGCAACAATTTTAGCAATTTTTTCGCCCGATATTGAGCCGGTTTTACCCGCGGCGCCGGGCGAGAGATCGCCCCGCTGATAAGATGCAATAAATACGGCGATGGAACGTTTATAGTATATGGCGATAAAAAAGACATTGATCGTTGAAAATGAACCAAAGTTGCTGACGCTCTACTCGCGTTATTTATCATCTGAAAATTATATGGTAACCGCCTGTTCGGACGCGGCGGACGCGGTGGAACGCATCCGCTCCGAAAGTTTCGACCTGCTTATCACCGACTACAATCCCGGCAAACGGAACGGCGCCGAGCTTATATGGCTTATAAAAGCCGTCAATCCGCGCGGCAAAGCGCTGATGATCACAGTAAGCGAGAAGTTAGCCGGCACCCGCAGTCCCGGCCAGGCGTACGCGGACGCGGATACCCTTATAAAACCTTTCAATTTGGACAAACTTCTCAATTCCGTCTCTGACTTATTGACCTCGCCTTCAATTGCCGTCTTCGGAGAACACCTATGATGAAAATACGGATAGCTGCGGCCATACTCCCGGCTCTTCTGCTGCAGACGCTTACGGCGGACGCAGGACTCTGGGGTCGGGGAAAGATCCCGGCCGCCTGGGCGGGAAAAGACATGGCCATGGATAGCAACACTTCGGGCTGGACCTCATCTGAGGTCTATGAAGAATCCGGGGTCAGCTTTAAAGCTTTAAATGACTCTGAATACCTGTATATATCCGTCTCCGCGCACGAAGCCGGGGCCAGGCAGATCCTTTCGGGCACGATACGCCAGAGCGTTTCAATATGGTTCCTTGACGGAAAAAAACGCGCCTGGGGCGTGCGTCTTCCTTTCGGCGAGCCGGGCGGCGTCCCCGGCGCTTATCCGGGAGCGCCGGATATTCTTGAACCAGAACTTATCGTATCATCAGGCGTTGTAATATCAACAGGGGTATTGCCCGGTGACGTAAAATTCGACGGAGACATCTTAAGCCGCGTGCCGGCGTACAAGTTGAAGGTGCCGCTCGCCTCCCTTAAACCGGCCGGTGGCAGGGTCCCGCTGGATTTCGTAACAGCCTACGCCTCTCCCGAGCAGGAGAATGAGACTAAGGAAAAATTCGCCGAGGCCGCGAAAAAATTCCCTATGAACGGCCAACACGGCGATCCTTCCGGCATTATGCCGCAGAGCAACACGTCGCCGGGAATGACTCCGGCTGGAGGCATGATGTCCGGAGGCGGGGGGCGCACGCACGGGATGCATGGCGGCATGAGCGGCGGCCGCCGCGGCGGGCCCAGGGGCGGCGCGCATCAGCCGTCGGAACCGCCGGAACCTATAGATATGCAATTGGCGGTAGTCCTGGCGGCAAAACCTTGACCTGAAACGTTCACTGCGCCGATGGCTTTCTTGAAGTGTTTGTACGAGTGCGCTTCATTAGAATCTTTTAATTCTGCTTTAAGGTTAATCTAATGACCGGCCTGCTAGACTATATCCGTAAAGGAGAGGGAAAGGAGATTGAACTCATGAAAAAATATATTTTCGCCGCGGCGGCTTTGGCGATGCTCGCGATTTTCGGTTTGGCACAGTCGCAGTCTCAGGCGCATAAGGTTGTCGAACACGCGCCCGACACCGCCGTGAAAGGCGTTAAAAAGGCGGAAACGGTCACCGGCATTATATCCGCTATCGACCCCGTAAAGAGCGAGATCATCATTTTAGACGGGAAAGACGCCGAGCGGGAGTTGGGGGTCGAAAAGGCGAAGATCGCCGTCTTAAAGGTCGGGGATAATGTTATCGGAAAAGTGGTCGACAACAAGGCCAAGAATTTAAAAGTCATTAAGAAGCACGGAGCAGTGAGACCATAAAGCGAATTGCGAATGATGGGTGGGAGGAAAGGATCATCCGGACCCTCCTCAGCCGCTCCGGCAGCGACCGAGCGAACACAGCCCACCCCTGCTGCTGCCCCGGCTGCGGCGCCAGCGGCTGAGCCCGCCCCGGCGACGAAATAAAGTTTTCTGATGATGATATTTCGGTGATAATTATCGCCGGGAGGCAATTCCAATGATAAAAAGAATACTGATATTCATGGCGGTGCTTGGCGCAGCTTTCCAGCTTTGTGCGGCAGCCCGGCGCGGAGACGGAGATGACCACAGGTATGGGGGCAGAAGCATCTTCAAGATGCGGCGGGTCACAGTGCCCCAGCCTTACAGGTTCGAGAGGCCGGAGAATGTTGTCGATGACAACTGGCGGGCCGTAGAGCCTAAGCGCTTTGAAGGCGGCGAGGCCATCAGGCAGCCGCGCGAAACAAGGCCGCCGGCGCAACATGCCGCGATAGCGCGCAACGACGACTTCGTTAAGAATATAAGGGGCGAACAGCGCGAGGAAACGCTCCAGGGCCACTATTATTGGCACAACACGGGCGGTGTGCGCTACGCACATTTTGTCGACGGCCACGGTATACACTGGTATGGCTTCTATCACGGCCCCGCCTTCTACTGGAGCCGGTATTACGCGAACAATTGGTGGTGGTACGACTCGGCTATGACCCGCTGGGTGTTCTGGTGGGACGGCTACTGGTGGTGGTGGGGGCCGGGCGGTATAGCCTTCGTATATATAGATAACAATTATTATCCTTATGATACGGTTACAGGGGCGGTTGTGGTGCAGAAACCTGAAGCCGCCGAGCCGCCCAAGGACCTTCCGTCGCCCGGAGAGGGGCAGAAGTGGATAAGCGCCGACAAAAGCCGGATGGTTCAGATTCATGGGGACGGGGCGGAAGCGTTCCTTTACGATAATTCCGGAATGCCGCCGGTGTACCTGGCTTATCTCGGACGCGATGTGGTTAAAGCTAGGTTTTCGGAAGGCAGCCCGGCACAGATCCTTGTGGATTTCAAGGACGGGACCTTTGCTCTCTACGATATGGATGGTAAGCCTCAGAAGGCGGCGGCTTCCAAACCGCCTGATGTCACGCAGCCCCCGGCGCCGGAATCCGTGCCATCGCCGCCGACCTCTGCCCCTGGTCAGTAATTACATCAGCACCTGAAAGGGGCGGCCAAGCGCCGCTCCTTTTTTAGTAGTGCGCGCTTCATTATGTCCGCTATGCGGGACAATGAGTCCATCATCATCCGGAGGCGCAATAAGTATGAAGCCGGCATGAGAGATTTACTTATATCTGCAAAAGGGTCTGAAGCCAGCCGCTTATGAAGAATAACGAATGGATCCGCCGTCTTCCGACAATCCTTCTTGGCTCTCTCTTAGCGATCCCTGTGTTCCTTGTCCCGGCAGCTTCCCAGATCCCTGCGGTTCCCGCCTCCACCGTACGCATAGAGCGCATAGTCTTCCGTGGCAACCGCACTGATGAACAGCTGCTGCGCAAACACCTCACTTTTTCCGAGGGCGCCCTTCTGAGCTCCGACACCATAAAGGATGCCCGGACAGGCCTTTGGAACATGCGCCAGTTCAAGCAGGTGGATGTTTCCTCCGCCGCGCTTCCGGGCGGGAACGCGGAGATAGATATAGACCTCGCGGACGGCTGGTACCTGGTTCCACTCCCGTTCTTCGCCGGCGGGAGCGGAGGGGGGCGCGGCGGACTAGTTCTGTTCGGGAAGAACATCTTCAGGCAGGCTGAATCGCTCATGGCCTCCGCCTTCTCCAGTTCCTCAGGTTCCAGTTCCGCTCTCGCTCTGCAGCGCGAAGGATGGTCGCTGAGCGCGGCCGTCCGTCGGCGCTCAATTACCGAGCGGCAATACTCCGACGGGGCTTTCAGCGCGAGTTCCGGTTTTGGCCCGCCTGCCGACGAAAGAGACCCGTCAAGATACGGGATCGTCACCGACAGCTATCACAAGACTACTGACGAAACCGCGCTCAGGCTGGGTATCCCTCTAGCCCGCGGCTTCGGCCTGCGGAGCGGGCTCTCGGCTGATTTAGGGTGGGAGAGTTCCGGGCTGAAATATTCGGCTCCCTCGCCTGCCATGCCTGGGGACGCCGGGCGCCAGGGAGAGGCATTTGTCTCGCTTAAATCCGGGAGGGACGGCGCTGGAACCGCCGATGCTATAGGCGCGATCTTCGGCTTCGGACTGGCCGATATGGAGAGGCGGCTTGCGCCCCTTCCCGCGCCCAGTTTCGCTTCCGGTGCCGAGGTTTCCTATCACCGTGGGGCCGCGTGGACCGGCTCCGGTTTCTCCTATGGTTATCTCGCGGCGCAGTGGGAAGAGACCCTGTCCTGGGGCACGCACCGCAGCCTTTCCCTTCGTCTCGCGGCCGGGCACGGCAAAGACCTTCCTCCCGGCCGCCTTCTGTCCACGAGCCGGGAAATTGGCCTTTCCGGCAATTACGCCAGGGAGTTCCGCGGAGACTCCGCTGCGGGAGCGAGCCTGTTATATTCCCATCCATTCCGGATAACACGGAGAGGGGTGTGGCAGGGGACATTGTTCGCTGAGGCGGCCCGTGCGTGGGATGGCGCGGTGCCCGGGACCAAGACCGGCGCCGGGGCGAGTTTCTGGTATAAGTTCTGGAGATTCCCGCTGCCGCTCGGCTTTTCATACACTTATTCTTTTGACGACCGCGACACTCAGGTTTCCGCCGCGCTGGGGGGAAGATTTTAGAGCGGCCTTCCCAAATCCTCCGATAAAGGAGGATTTGGGACCTCAGGGGTTAATGGCGGCGCTCATTATAAAGTTTTCACCAGTTCGGTGGAACTCTATTTCCCGCCAAATACTGATACTGCCGTCGGTATGTTTATTCCAATGCGCCAACAAATCAGATTATCCTATTTTTTAGGAGCCTCTATGCCTGTTTTGGGGCGCTGGGATTTATGCTATCATAATGACTGAGCAGTCATTATGACGGGAGAACCGGCATGGACATCATAGAAGTTGACGGACTTACCAAACGTTTCGGCGATTTCACCGCCGTCGACGGCATTTCGTTCAGGGTGGGCGGCGGGGAGATCTTCGGTTTTTTGGGCCCGAACGGCGCGGGAAAGAGCACCACCATCAAAATGCTCATCACGCTGCTTAAACCCACGAGCGGCACCGCGCTGATCGACGGACACGATATAAACCGCGACTCTTCCGGAGTGCGTAACGCGATAGGCTACGTGCCGCAGATGATCTCCGTGGACGGCACGCTCACCGCTTATGAAAACCTCATGCTCATGGCGCGCCTATACGACATTCCAAGAACGGAACAAAAGGAGCGCGTTCTTGAAATGCTGTCGTTCCTCAACCTTGAGGACCATGCGGATTCGCTGGTGCGTACGTTTTCAGGCGGCATGGTGCGCAAGATGGAAGTGGGCCAGGCCATGATCCACCGTCCCAAAGCGCTGCTGCTCGATGAACCGACGACTGGACTCGATCCCGTCGCGCGCAACAGCGTCTGGGAGCACCTTTTCGAACTGCGGGAGAAATTCGGCACGACCATCTTTTTCTCGACGCATAACATGGAAGAGGCGGACGAGGTGAGCGACCGCGTCGCCGTGATGAACAGGGGGAAAATAGCGGCCATCGGCGGCGCGGAGGAACTTAAAGGGAAAACGGGCAAGCCCGGCGCCACTCTTGAGGACGCTTTCATTTTCTTCACCGGCAGCAAGCTCCAGGAAACCGGAAATTTCCGCGAGATCCGCAGGGCAAGAAAAACCGAGGGGAGGCTCGGATGACCGCATATAACTCCGTAATTAGATATTTTTCGCAGACAGTGAAAAAATCGTACGTGCTCGCTGAAATGGAAACGCGCAAGCTTCTGCATGATCCGACCGAGCTCATCTCCCGCGCGGTCCAGCCGATCCTGTGGCTTGGCATTTTCGGCGAAGCCATGAGCAATGTGCGGGCGATACCGACGCCGGGGCTCACCTATCTCCAGTTCATCGTGCCGGGCATTCTCACGCAATCCGTCGTCTTCGTCGCTATTTTCTACGGTCTCTACGTCATTATGGACCGCGACACCGGTATATTGCAGAAGCTGCTGGTCACTCCGACGCCGCGCCTGGCCCTGGTCTGGGGTAAAATGATCTCCGCCGGCATCCGGGGGCTCAGCCAGGCGTTCATCGTGTTCCTTTTCGCCGTCATTCTCGGCATTCGCCTGCACATCACTGTCTGGTCGATCCTCGGAGTGGTCGTCATTGTTATGCTAGGCGCGGGTTTCTTCACGGGTCTGTCCATGGTTATCGCCTCTATCGTGAAAACCCGTGAGCGGTTCATGGGTATCGGCCAGGTGATCACCCTGCCGCTCTTTTTCGCGTCGAACGCCATCTATCCCATTTCGATCATGCCCGCCTGGCTAAAAGTAATCGCTAAGATAAACCCCCTAAGCTATATGGTGGACGGTTTGCGCGCGCTTATGCTCACGGGCGGAACGGCGGGAGTAGGCTTCGATATCTGCGTGCTTGCCGTGGTTTCGCTGCTGATGTCTATCTTGAGCGCATGGTGCTATCCCAAAGTGGTAATATAACATCTATGGAAATAATATTAACGGATAAATCCCGAACTGCGCTGGTAGTTATTGACTTGCAGAAAGGTATTGTGGGCCGGCAAACGGCCCCATACGCGGCTGACAGCGTGGTTAAGAACTCCGCCGCTCTGGCCAAGGCATGCAGGGATAACGGCCTGCCGGTCTTTCTTGTGCGGGTCTGCCCGTCCCCGGACGGGAAAGACGCGCTGCGCCCCGTTGCGGACGCGGCTATGCAGGTACAAAACCCTCCTCCGGGTTGGGCCGACATTGTCCCCGAGCTCGGGCCCGAGCGGGGGGATTTCGTGATAACCAAACACCAATGGGGCGCTTTTTACGGAACGGAGCTGGACCTTGAATTCAGAAGGCGCGGCATCGCGAGAATGATCTTGTGCGGCATCTCGACGAACATCGGGGTCGAGAGCACCGCCCGCTTCGCTTATGAATACGGCTACGAGCAGATCTTCGCGGAAGACGCCATGGCCGCGCTTTCGGCGGAGGAACACGCGCTCACCGTCGCCAAAATATTCCCGCGCATCGGCCTGGTGAGAAGCACCGCGGAAATATTGGCCTGGCTGTCCCGCGCTTAAGCTTTTTTCCGTGTCGACCCAAAGACCTCGGATGCGGCGGTTGCCAGGCGGAACGAAATTGTGCTAACATAATGACCGACTGGTCATAATGAACGCCCTATGAAAGCTTTAACCGATTCTCAGAAGCGAACAAAAGAACTGGAGATACTTCAGGCGGCCACGCGAGTGCTGGCCGGCGGCGGGTTCGAAGGACTGACCCTGGACCAGGTCGCAAAAGAAGCCGGCGTAGCCAAAGGCACGCTCTTTCTTTACTACCGGGATAAGGAAGAACTCGTGCTGGCCGTATTCACCGCCATGGCTGAAACTCTGGGCAAGACCCTGGGAGCCCTGGCCGAGGAGAGGCTTACGACCGAAGATCTCCTGGAGAAGACCGTGCGCGCCCTTCTCGAACATTTTGATAAAAAGCGCGACATCACCGGTTATTCCGGAGGGCTGCCACTGGCCGGGCCGAGCAAAGAGAAGCTCCGCGCCCGTTTCGCCGCCAATATGGAAGCCATAGCCTCCTCGCTTAAACTCTGCGCCAGGGGCGGCCTGCTGGAGCTGCAAGACCCCTTATTTTCCGCCTCCGCGCTGTTCGGACTCTGCCGCGGCTCGAATTCCTACGCCCGGACCGCAGGCAGGCGTCTTCCGCTTGATGAGCGCGCCCGCCGTATAACCGGCATATTTCTTAATGGAACAAGGAAAAAAAGATGAAAAATATATTATTCGCGATCGTGCTTGCCGCGATCCCCGCGACACTGCCAGCGCAGGAATTCTCCACCGCTACCATGCGTCCGATAACGCTGGGGGAAGCCTGCGCGTTATCCCTGGCCAAAAGCGAAACGCTGGCCCAGCAGACCGAAGGGATAAAACAGCTTGAGGCCGCCGAGCGGCAGATAGCCTCCGCATTCAGGCCCTCTTTCGATCTCAACGCCAATCAATATAAACAGGAGAACATCCCTTCCGTGACGAAAGGCTATGTCTCCGGCGGTTATTCGCTTTTTTCAGGAATGCGCGACTATATAGCCGTTAAAGCGTCGGCCGCAAAGACCGGAGCGGCCTCCCTGGCCCTTGAGCGCGCGCGCCAGGAACTTTACCTTGGCGTAACTCATGCTTACCTTAACCTTTTTTCCGCCCAGCAGGAAGTCTTCATACGCCTCGACCAGATAAAAGTCACGGCCAAACGCATAACAGAACTGGAAGCCCGAGAAGATATAGGCCGCTCACGTAAGAGCGAAGTCGTGGCCGCCAGGACCCAGCTGGCCCAGGATAAAGCCAATTATCTTAACTCAGCGGCCGCCGAGCGTCTGGCGCAGCAGGCCCTGATATTCCTGACCGGCCTCGAAGCGGACCTGGCTCCGGCCGAGCTTCTCCAGCGCAATGGGGAAAGCCTTGAGACGTACCTTAAAACGGTGCTGTCCAGGCCGGACGTGGCCGCGAGCCGCAAAACCCTTGAAGCGTACGATTATTTGGCGGATATTCAGGACCGCAATCTCTGGCCGACGGTAAACCTCTCCGCGGATTATTATGTGCTGCATAGCCGCGTTACCAGCCCGGCAGACTGGGACGGCGCTGTCGCATTAAAGGTGCCTCTTTATACCGGCGGGACGGCGCAGGCGCAGAAAGACTCCGCCAACGCCGCGAAACGCTCTGCCGCCCTCGCATTACAGCTGGTTGAGCGGCAGGCGCTAACCGAAGTCAGGTCGGCGCACGAAGAACATAAATATTCCATCCTGCAGGAGGCCAGCCTTAAGGACGCATTGGCTCTGGCCCAGGACAACGCGCGGTATCAGCAGGAAGATTATAAACTCGGCCTGGTGACCAACCTGGACGTATTAAGCGCCCTTAATTCGGTTCTTCAGACGCGCCTGGCGCTTTCTCAGGCGAAAGTGCAGGAAAGATTAACGCTGCTGACCCTTGAAACCGCCGCGGGAATGGAGATAAAATAATGACTCTCTCGGACGTTGCAATTAAGAATCCCGTTTTCGCCTGGATGCTGATGCTGGGCCTGATAGTTTTCGGGTGGATAGGCTTTTCCAGCATGGGCATCAGCCAGATGCCCGACGTGGATTACCCGGTCGTCAACGTTTCGGTGTCTCTGGAAGGCGCCGCGCCGGAAGTAATGGAAACACAGGTGGCGGACGTCATAGAAGGCGCCGTGATGGGCATACAGGGCATCAACGATGTCTCTTCCGTCTCCAAAAGCGGCCAGTGCAATATCACCATAGAGTTCGACCTGGGCCGCGACATAGACGTGGCCATGCAGGAAGTGCAGTCCAAGATCTCACAGGTCCAGAACGATCTTCCCAAGGACATCAACCCGCCTACGATAAGTAAGAGCAATCCCGAGGACCAGCCGATAGTGCGCGTGGCCTTGAGCGGCGACGTGCCGCTGAAAGACCTGATGACCTACGCCAACGACCATCTTCAGGACAAGTTCACCACCATAGCCGGCGTCGGTAACGTGGACATGGGCGGTTTCGTCGACCCGAACCTGCGCATCTGGGTGAACACCGACAAGCTCAACGCCAAGCAGCTGACCGTGGAAGATGTGATGAACACGGTAAACAACCAGCACGCGGAAACTCCGGCCGGATATATAGACGCCGGCAACAAGGAAATGAACGTCCGCGTGATGGGCGAAGCCGCCACGCCCGAACAGTTCGCAAACCTGGTGATAACCGGCCGCGGCGGGGCGCACATCTGGAAGACTTACCGCATAAAGGACGTCGCCGACGTGGAGGACGGGCTTAACGACATTCGCCGCATCTCGCACACCAACGGCAAGCTGTCGGTGGGCCTCGGCATCATGAAGCAGCGCGGCTCGAACGCCGTCGCCGTGGCAAAAGCGGTGCGCGCCAGAGTGGCCGAGGTGCAGAAAGATCTGCCGAAAGGCATGCGCCTGGAAATCGTCAACGACACCACGCGCTTTATTGAAGATTCCACGCACGAGCTGAATTTTACGCTTGTCCTCTCGGCGCTGCTCACCGGCATAGTATGCTGGCTGTTCCTTGGTTCCTGGTCATCCACGTTCAACGTGTTGCTGGCCATCCCTACATCCATCATCGGCGCTTTCCTTATATTGTATTTCATGGGTTTCACGCTCAACACTTTCACGCTGTTGGGTCTCTCGCTTGCGATCGGCATAGTGGTCGACGACGCCATTATGGTGCTTGAGAACATCGTGCGTTATAACGAACAGGGAATGAGCCGCGTCAAGGCGGCGCTGGTAGGCGCCAGGGAAATCACCTTCCCGGCCATGGCTGCTTCCATCGCCATTCTCGCCATCTTCGTGCCTGTCATCTTCATGAAAGGCATCATCGGCAAGTTCTTTTTCCAGTTCGGCGTGACGATGTCGGCCGCGGTGGCGCTTTCACTCCTGGAAGCCCTGACCTTGTCCCCGATGCGCTGCTCGCAGTTCCTAGATTCGGGACGCAGTACGGCCGTCGGCCGGTGGATGGAAGATGCTTTTAATAGCGTGGCCGAACTCTACAGAAAGGTGCTCGGACGCATCCTGCAGCACCGCTGGAAGACCATCCTGGTCGCGCTGGGGGTGTTCGCCTGCTCCATCTTTATCGCCTTCAAGCTGCCGATGGAATTCACGCCGTCGCAGGACCAGAGCCAGTTCATGGTGCGCCTGTCGATGCCCATAGACTCTTCATTCGACTACACCTCGAAGGTCATGGCCAAGGTCGAGGACTGGGTGATGAAGCAGCCCAACGTGGCGATGTATTTCGGCTCGGGCAGCGTCAACAGCAGCATGCTTTTCCTGACCTTGAAGCAGCCGAAGGACCGCGTCCCGTTAAAACCGGGCGGGAAGAAACCCACCCAGCAGGACTTCATGAATTACACCCGCAAGTCCCTGAAAGGTATCGAAGGCCTGAACAGGATCTCCATACAGGACCCGTCGCAGGCCGGCTTTACCGCCAAGCGCGGCTACCCTGTGGAACTCAGCCTGCGCGGCCCGGACTGGGATAAGCTGGCCGAGCTGGACAAGGCGCTGATGAAGCGCATGACAGATTCCGGCAAGATGGTGGACGTGGACACCGACTACCAGACCGGCATGCCCGAGGTGCAGGTCATACCCGACCGAGAGAAGGCGGCCGCGCGCGGCGTGGACATAGCCAATATCGGCGACACCGTCAACGCCATGATAGGCGGCATGCGGGTGGGCAAGTTCACCAAGAACGGCAAGCGCTACGATATCCGTGTGCGCCTGGTGGACAAGGACCGCAACAATCCCAAGGACATAGGCAAGATCTGGGTGCGCAACAACCAGGGCGAGATGATAAAGCTCTCCGACGTGATGAAGGTCGTGCAGAAGAACACGCTGCTCTCTATCTCGCGGCGCAACAGGGAACGCGCCATAGGCATCTTCGCGAACCCCGCCCCGGGCGTCGCGCAGGGCGACGCGCTCGCCGAAGTGCAGAAAGAAGCCAAGGACCTGCTGCCCGACGGCTACCGCATAGTGCTGTCCGGCAGTTCGCAGACGTTCAAGGACTCCTTCGGCAGCCTGCTGATGGCGATGGTGTTCGGCATCTTCGTCGCGTACATGGTGCTGGCTTCGCAGTTCAACAGCTTCATACATCCGGTGACGGTGCTGCTGGCGCTGCCGTTCAGCATCACTGGCGCTTTCGTAGCGCTGCTCATCGGGCACCAGTCCCTGAACATCTACAGCATGATAGGCATGATACTGTTGATGGGCATCGTAAAGAAGAACTCTATTTTGCTGGTGGATTTTACCAATAACCGGCGGCGCGAGAAGAACATGAACGTTCGCGACGCTCTGCTGGAGGCCTGCCCTATAAGGCTAAGGCCTATATTGATGACTTCTTTCGCGACCATAGCGGCCGCCATCCCGCCGGCGCTTGGCATCGGCCCGGGCGCGGAGACGCGCGTCCCTATGGCGCTGGTGGTTATCGGCGGCGTGCTGTTCTCGACGATGCTGACCCTGCTGGTGGTGCCCTGCGCCTACAGCCTGATGTCCGGCCTTGAAAGCACCGGGCACGAAGCTGAACTCAAGCAGGCCCTGACTGAGCTGGGCGAGCTTGACGGCGGAGGGAAATGACAGGATATCGAACGGGAACGCTCAGTCGTCGGAGGGTTTCGCGCCGTAGGCCGGCGCTTCAGCCGGAGGGGACGGAGCGGCGCTGCCGGCTTTGACAGGTGTGATGACGTAGATCTGTTCGCGCGTCGCGGCGTCGCTGAAACAATTCTGGTCCAGACTTTCGCAGCCGTCGCTGCAGGCCCAGTCGGGTCTGACAAGCACCTCTATGTGCCCGCTGGACTTACTGAAGCCGCAGACCCCTTTCCCATAAACGATTATGCTGCCGATGGGGATCTCCGCTTTATCCGAAGGCGTTGTTATTCTCGCCAGTTTGAGCTCTTTGCGCATCGTTTCCGGATTGTCGACCGCCCAGATGGCGAAATCGACCGCGTGGTCCGGACCTATCTTCAGCTGGTCCCATTGTTCCGGCCTTATCACCCCGGCGTTCTGCATGTGATAGGCCACGTATTCATAGCAGCTGTGGTTGAAATAGCCGAGGTTGCCGGTTTCGGCCGCCCTTGCCAGCTTAACTCCCATTTCCGCGTCGTAATTTTCACTTTCAGGAGTTTTCGCGATGTCACCGCCGGCTGTAAGTTCTTTAAAAGGGGCGGGAGTCTCGAATTTCGCGCCTGTCCGCGCCGAACCGCCGGTCTGATAAGACTTTATCCAGCCGGACTGGCTGAAGTCAGGGTCCTGAGCCTTTAGCCCGGAAGCCTGGACCAGCAGTATCGCGCAGCCTGCCGCTAAAATATCTTTTTTCATATAAATCTCCCGGTTATAGTGTACTTGGCAAGCCTTGCGTACACAAGCGATAAAGTGCCTATTTTCCGGTGGGTCCTTCGGCCCATACATTTTTGAATCCAGGCTGGTATACTGGATACATGCAGAAAACAGTAAGCGGGACTAAAATAAAATTCACGATACTGACGGCGCTTTTCGCCCTCTTTGTTTTACCTGGCGCGAATCTACAGGCTATGACAGACACAGAACTAAGTTCCTTTCTCAACGGATTGCCCGCCAAAATAGACATGTCGCAGGCTCATGTTTCGGTGGTCGATATGCGCGATCCCGTGAATCCGGTCCGGGCGGGATTGCGCGATATGGAGATAGTTCCGGCCGCAAGCATCATTAAGCTGACCCTGATTTCCGGCGCCTACCGCGCGGCTAACGAGGACGGCCTCTCCTTCGACAAAACAATAACGATCAAAAAAGAGAATTATACGGGCACCTGGGCTCCAGAGAACGACCCTTATCCGCAATTAAGACCCGGCGCAGTCTGGAAGATAAAGGATCTTGTTGAGGTGATGATACGCAGGAGCGATAACGTAGCCACGAATACTCTCATCGATGAATTACGCAGGGAGAGAGTGACCGAATTCATGCATAGCGCGGGCTGCGACAAAACCTTTTTAAGACATAAACTGTCGTCCGGATCCGATGTCGCCGACCCCGATGCCACCGGTTATAACGCGATGCCGCCTTATGACGCCGCCACGGCCCTTTATCTTATAGCTTCGGGAAAAATGGTGAACAAGGAAGCTTCCGCGGCCATGTATGAAACGCTTTCGCATCAGATGGACAGGGACCTTATAGCTTCGGTCCTGCCGCCCGGCGTGGTATACGCCGGCAAGACGGGGGAATTATCCGCAGCCAGAAACGACGCCGCGATAGTGAAAGGCCCCGGCCGCTCCTATGTCCTTGTCATTTACACCAGCCTGCCCGACGCGAAGGCCAAGCCGGTGATACAGGCCATCACCCGCGAAGTTGACGCTTTCCTTTCCAAATAAACTTTCCCCGCTGTCCTGCCGCTCACGGACGCCGATCTGCGCCCCGAACTGTCCTGTCTGGCCTCGGCTTCGGCGACGCGCCGTTTTTTTAGCCCGGGCACGTCATTCCTGAAAACTTCAGTCGGTTCGTCACACAGGCTAAGCTTGTCCCGTAGTTGATATGGGAGCCGGTGTCCAGATCAGGACGGGGTCTGGATTCCGGCTTTCGCCGGAAAGACGGAATAAAAAAACCGCCCACAACCCGACGAGCATTCCGCTTCAACTGAAACTTTCGGGCATAGATATGTCCTTCTCCCCAAAACGGGGTTGCGCTACGTGGGGGGAAAAGTTAAAATTTAACAATATGACTACAAGCCCTTTCACGGGAAAAACTTTGCCGGCCGAAATGCTTACGGATATTTCAAAGCTTCTCTCGGCCTATTACACCGAGATCCCCGACGCCTCGATACCGTCCCAGCGGATCTCTTTCGGCACCTCGGGGCATCGCGGCACTTCGCTGGAGCGCTCCTTTAACGAGAACCATATACTGGCCGTAACGCAGGCCATCTGCTTTTACCGGACTGAGGCGAAAATATCCGGCCCGCTGTTCATCGGCATGGATACTCACGCCCTTTCCGGCCCCGCATTCGAAAGCGCTCTGGAAGTGCTGGCGGCCAACGGTATCGAGACTATGGTCTCTGAAAAGGGGGAATACACTCCTACGCCCGCGGTTTCCCACGCCATACTGACACATAACCATGGCCGCAAGACCGGCTTTGCCGACGGGATATTGATAACGCCTTCGCACAATCCGCCCTCCGACGGCGGCTTCAAGTACAATCCGCCGCACGGCGGCCCCGCGGAGCCTGAAATAACCTCGCGCATCCAGGCCATCGCCAACGAGATCCTTGAGAAGAACCTTGCCGGCGTCAGGCGCCTGCCGCTGGTCAAAGCGCTAAGAGCCGCCACGACCCACCGGTACGATTACCAACACGCCTATGTCCGCGACCTCGCTGCGGTAATAGATATGGATGTAATCCGCGACGCCCGCCTGAAGCTGGGCGTAGACCCGCTGGGCGGCGCCGGCGTGAAATACTGGGCGCCTATAGCCGACCGCTACGGGCTTGACCTCACCATCGTCAGCGAGGACGTGGACCCCACCTTTAAATTCATGACGGCGGACTGGGACGGCAAGATCCGCATGGACCCGTCCTCTCAATACGCCATGAAAAGGCTCATAGGTCTGAAAGACCGTTTCGACGTCGCTTTCGGCTGCGACACCGACTACGACCGTCACGGCATCGTGACCAAGAGCGCGGGGCTCATGCCTCCGAACCATTACCTTTGCGCGGCCATCTCCTATCTTTTCCAGAACCGCCCTAAGTGGCGCCCGGACGCCGCCGTGGGCAAGACCGTCGTTTCCAGTTCCATGATCGACAGGGTAACGGCCAAACTGGGCCGCAGGCTCAGCGAAGTGCCGGTCGGCTTCAAGTGGTTCGTGGACGGCCTGCTTGACGGAAGCTTCGGCTTCGGCGGCGAGGAAAGCGCGGGCGCCTCTTTTTTGCGCTTTGACGGCGGGGCCTGGAGCACCGATAAAGACGGCATCATTCTGGCGCTGCTTTCGGCCGAAATGACCGCCCGTACGGGTAAAGACCCTTCCGAGATCTACAAAGGGTTCGAGCGGGAATTCGGGACTTATTATTATGAGCGTCACGACGCGAAGGCCACTCCGGCGCAGAAGGACCTGCTCAAGCGGCTTGCGCCCGAACAGGTGCCTTTTAAGGAGCTGGCCGGAGAAAAGATAGAAGCCGTGCTGACCCGCGCGCCGGGCAACAATGCCCCGTTCGGCGGCATCAAGGTCATGTCCGGCGGCGGCTGGTTCGCCGCCAGGCCCTCCGGCACGGAAGACGTCTACAAGCTTTACGCAGAAAGTTTTAAAAGCGCGGAACATCTCGGACGCATCTTCACCGACGCCGAGAACATGATCACCGCCGCGCTGGATGCCTCTCCGGTAAACAAGAACTAAATACTGTTAAGAATATTTTTATTAACCTGAAAATTTGCCACGATAGGGCACAAAAAACACAAAAGAGAATAAACTATAACATGGATATATGAGCTCAGCAGGCTCTCATAGTTCCTTTTATCCTGTCCATCCTGTGCATCCATGTGGATGTTTAAGACTTTGTGGCTTCGTGGCTTTGTGTGAGAAATATTTCTGTGACTTTTGTGCTTTTTTGTGGCTAATTTAAAATCAGGCCGAAGACGTTGATTTTAAGAAGGCGTTATGAAAAACGGGGTGAACATAAGGTTGACAAAAGCGCCGGCGGATCTTCGCGCCTGCGCCCGGATCATGGCCGGGACCGAACCCTGGAAGACCCTGGGGCGGGATTATAAGGCCTGCCTTCGGGCAGTAACCGCCCCTCTGCGCGAGGTGTACGCCGCGAAAGAAAACTCCAGGCCGCTCGGGTTCATCGTTCTGCAGATGACGGGGACTTTCAAAGGCTATATCCAGATCCTCTGCGTAGCCCCTAAAGCGAGGGGCCTGGGCGTCGGCACGAGCCTGATGCTCTTCGCCGAGAACCGCATCTTCAGAGAAAGTCCTAACGTTTTCATCTGCGTTTCGCTGTTCAATAAAGGCGCCCGGCGCCTTTACGGACGCCTTGGCTACAAAAAGATCGGCGTGCTGAAGGATTTTATCTCTAAGGGGTTTGACGAACTTTTGTTGCGCAAAACCCTTGGCCCGCTCAACGGGTTCAGGCCACGCTAATCCCGTATCCTGCAACTGAAGGATACGGGATAGTCACAAGTGTCAAGTCACAGGTCACAAGTGAAAAAAAGTTTAAGACCTTCCTCAGTGTCGGATGTTTCATCGTTCGTGTCGGCCCTGTCCTTTACGCCGCTTGTGTCTTGTCTGCCCCAAACCCTTCCGGCCCGTGACGCGCGACTTGTGACCGGTTTTGCTGAAAAATCCGATAAAACTGATTTTTTAGGACTATGGAAACGAATTTACCGACTGATAACCGTCGGCATTAATCCCGGAGGTCCCAAATCCTGCTTTATCGTAGGATTCGGGAGTTTTAGCATTTCCGTCTCAAATATGGGATAATGGATTATAATGACAAATAACAAACAAGAGTCAGGCGGCGGATTCTACGGTCTCGGTATCGCCCCAAAACTGCTCGCCGCTTTAGACGCGCTCAAGTTCGAGATCCCCACACCAATACAACGCCAGGCCATACCGCACGCGGCGGAAGGCAAAGACCTTGTCGGCATCGCCCAGACAGGCACCGGCAAGACCATCGCCTTCGCCATCCCTATGATACAGCGGCTCGCCGCGGCCCCCGGCAAAGGCCTTATCCTGGCCCCGACCCGCGAGCTGGCGCTGCAGGTCAGCGAAGTTTTCAGGCAGTTCGCCCCGATGATGGGAATAAGCGGCTGCGTGATAATAGGTGGCGAAAGCATAAGCGCCCAGATACGGGAGCTGCATCGCAATCCCCGCATCATCATCGCCACACCGGGCCGTCTCCAGGACCACCTTAACCAGGGCACGGTCAAACTTAACGACGTGAAGATCATCGTGCTTGACGAAGCCGACCGCATGTTCGACATGGGCTTCGCCCCGCAGATAGAACGCATACTGCGCACCGTACCCAAGGACCGCCAGACCATGCTGTTCTCCGCCACCATGCCTGACGAGATAATGAAGCTGGCCGGCCATCATATGCGCCTTCCCACGCGCGTGGAAGTAGCCGTGCAGGGCACCGTGGCCGAGAAAGTTGAGCAGCAGCTCTATGTGGTCAACCGCGACGCCAAACCAGATCTGCTGAATAAACTTCTTCAGACGTACGGCGGGAGTGTGCTTCTGTTCGTGCGCACCAAGCACAATGCCCGCAAGATAGCCGCGCGCATCCGAGAAATGGGGCACAACGCCGCAGAGATACATTCGAACCGCTCGCTTAACCAGCGCCGGGAGGCTTTGGACGGGTTTAAAGCGGGCAAGTACCGCATACTGGTGGCCACAGATATAGCCGCGCGCGGCATAGACGTGGTGGGCATAGAGCTGGTCGTCAACTACGACCTCCCCGACGACGAGAATAATTATATACACCGCATCGGCCGTACGGGCCGCGCGGGGAAATCAGGAAGAGCCGTGTCCTTCGCGGCCCCCGACCAGGCCAGCGAAGTCCGCAGCATAGAAAAGCTCATACGGATGCCGCTGCCCATAATCACGCATCCAGATATGCCGCCGGCAAGCTTTAACGCCCCGGCGCACCGGCAGCCTAATGTCCGCGCGGGCGCCCCTTCAAGAGGCCGCGCCGGTCATGCGCAGAATCCGGGGCAAAGGTCCGGCGGTCAGCAGAAGCCCGACCGCCCCGGAGCTAACTACCAGCGCCCGTCTTCGGCGCCAAGGTCCGCTCTTAAATCTTTTCCGGAACGCGGAAGAAGCAGCGGAAATGCGTCCCCGGGCCGAAGGCCAGGCGCCGACAGGCCCCAGAGCCGGCCGCAGCACCGCCCGGCTTCAGGCGGCCCCAAGAGCCGCGTAAGCCAGTCCGCCTATTTTGAAGGCGAGGCTCCCGCCGGCCGTTATGACCACCGCAGAGGCGGCGGCTCCCAAAGAGAACAAACACAACCGCGTCCGGAGGTTAAAAACACCTCGGGCCAGGGCAGCTGGTTCTCAAAATTCCTAAAAAAGAAAAAATGAGATAATAGCGAAACTATGAAAAAATTTTTAAAAGAACTGACACGCAACATATTCAGCAGATCGCCGATAAAGATACTCAAAGAACCTCAGGAGACAGGCTTCTACGGACTTGGTATAGCGCCAAAGCTGCTGGATGTCCTCGATAAACTGCATTTCACGGTTCCGACGCCCATACAGGCCCAGGCCATCCCGTCCGCGACAGCGGGTAAAGACGTGGTCGGCATCGCCCAGACAGGTACCGGTAAGACCATCGCTTTCGCCATCCCGATGGTACAGCAGCTCGCCGCCAGGCATGGCAAAGGCCTGGTACTCCTTCCTACCCGCGAGCTGGCCATACAGGTCAACGAAGTGATGCAGCAATTCGCGCCAAGGATGGGGATGGGCAGCGTAGTGCTTATCGGCGGCGAGAATATCGACCGCCAGATACGCGACCTGCGCCGCAACCCCCGCATTCTTATTGCGACCCCGGGGCGCCTTTTGGACCATATGGGCCAGGGGACTGTCAAGGTCAACGACGTTTCCATCCTGATCCTGGACGAAGCCGACAGAATGTTCGACATGGGTTTCGCGCCGCAGATCAACCGCATCATCGCCGCCCTGCCCAAGGCCCGGCAGACCATGCTTTTCTCCGCCACCATGCCGGACGAGATAATGAAGCTGGCGGGTAAGAACATGTCGATGCCTGTGCGCGTTGAAGTCGCTCGGGCCGGCACTGCCGCCGCGAACGTAGAACACGAACTTTACATCGTCAGCAGGTCAGTAAAACCGGCCATGCTCGGCAAGATACTGGACAAATACTGGGGCTCAGTGCTGCTGTTCGTGCGCACCCGCCATGACGCCGCGCGCGTGGCCGACATGCTCCACCATATGCATCACAGCGTGGCGGAAATCCACTCCGACAGGTCCCTTAACCAGCGCAAAGAGGCGCTTGAGGGCTTCAAGACCGGCAAATACCGCATCCTCGTCGCCACGGATATCGCCGCGCGCGGCATAGACGTTGTCGGGATAGAGCTTGTCATCAATTATGATCTGCCCGATGAATACGATAACTATGTGCACCGCATAGGCCGCACGGGCCGTGCCGGGCACGCGGGCCGGGCTATCTCGCTGGTCACTCCAGGCCAGGGCGGCGACGTGCGGGCAATAGAGGCGCTCGCCCGTATAACCATCCCGATCGCCACGCATCCCGACATCGTCCCCGAGCAGTTCAGCGCGGGAGCGGAACTTTTTGAAAAGAACCAGGAAGCTCTCAAAGGGAAGGGAGGTAAGAACCTGCTTACCAGTTTCCGCATGGGCCGCAGGAAGATCCCGAACAAAAAGTATTGACCGGATGCCGCCAGCATGAATCGCAAAGCCCTCTTAAGTCCGGAGGGCTTTTTCACAGCGGAACGTTCTGCGGACAGGCAAAATTAAACATGGATATACATGATGATCAGGATGCTGATCTGGATTTTATGCCGCATATCCCGTTCATCTATGTTGACCGGTTTATAAAATGAGAGAGCTATACAATTTATTTTTAAGTAGTTTCCGCTATCCCTGCGTTATCATATTCTTACTATTGATATCACAACGCGCAGTAATAGCCGCCCCCGCTCAGAGCCGCACTATAGTGGGAATGTCCACCTCTGCCTTGAAGATGTCCGCCGCCGGGCCGGAGGTGATCCATGGCGGTGAACAGTCCGGCACTTATCGCTTCTACTATGATCTGAGGGGCGAAGGCAGCATGGAATCAGGAGTAAGCCTGGTCTGGAATTCCAGCCTACTGCTTTATAGGGGACTTTATTCTCTGGCCGGCACTACGGGCCTGCACGCCCGCTGGTATTCGCGTCCATTTTTTCTTCCGATACTGACCCTGGCCTTCCCCGCTCCGAGGCAATTCCTGCACGAATATTACGGCCATGGCTCGGTTTTACGTGAATTCGGCTTCACTGACATAACCTACAGGTGGAGCTGGTTCAACATCTCATCGGAAAATGGCAAAGCGGTCTCGCAGCGCATCCAGACGCAGGGAACTTACGAGGAAAACCAGTTGTGGCTGGGAGGCGGGGAAGCCGCTTCCCAGCTTTATCTCCTAGAAGCGGAAAAGGAGATGTATAGGAATGGGCGGGGCGCGCTATTAATGTTCCTGCCCGTTCAGGCGTCCATGAACGATCTTTCCAACCTGAAAGAGGGCCTTAACGCGGACGATCTTTTGGCGGGTAATGACGGCGCTTCATGGCTGCGCGATTTCAAGAATCAGCACGGCGGCAGCCAGTCTCTTACCGTGAAATTTGCCGGCAGGTCCGGGAAAGCCGTAAGCACGGCAGGTTTAGACCCGGTCATCCCATGGCTCGCGTTCACCTGCCTTCATTATCTGTGGACCGGGGAAGATTCTTATTACGCGCCTATGCTGCCTCTAGGCGGCCTCAAATTCGGCTTTTCCCCGAAGGCTGACCTGACCCCGCTCGGCCCGGAAAATTATTATTATATTTTTATCGCCGGGAAAGGCAAACTCGCGTCCCTGTATTATCGCACCGGCAGTTCTCCCGAAGGCGAGATAACGGGTTATGGCGCGGAATTCGGACCTCTGAGTATCCACGGTCTGGCCCTGACCCCCGGTTTTGACAGCTGGCGGCTTCCAACAGCGAAAACCGTCGGACTTAAATTCTCCGGCAATGGATTTAACATCCGGTTAAAGGCCGACGTTCCGCTTTATAACACGCTGGGGTTGACCGGCAAAGCCGCGTATAAAACGGACGGCTACCTGTTGGGAATGCCCGCGCCTTCCGGTTTTTATGGCTACGGCGGAGTCTCAATGACTTTTTAGAGGCCGGGGCTATAGCATATCATTGCGGACATTTTAATATATTGAATGTGCCGCACGCGTTCTTTTGGCTTTTGATGATATTATCAGGCGTAAGCGCTATTCGTGGAGTTGCTGGTTGGTCAGGACTACTTTGACTGTTCTGGCTTTTACGAATTTGAGATATTGTTTGGTCTGCTCGCTGCTGATGGTCAGCTCTATCTGCGCGGTATCCCCGGAGCCGACAGGGTGCGAGTATGAGATCTTGCGCAGATAGATATTGCCGCCTTCGGGTTTGAAGACCAGCGTGCCCGAAAAACCGTTGATGGTGTAGTTTGTGAGGTTCTTGAATTCAAGCACCAGCTTGACCCCTATTTCGTCTTCGCCTATAGACTGCTTCTTGCTGATAAGGTTAACGGAAAGAGGCTGGACCTTGATGTTTTTCTGTTCAGCGGCTGTCGACCGGTTCCCTGACTCTTCCAGTATGGTCACGCGCTTCTCTATCTTCCCGACCCTTTTTTCCACCTTGCCCAATCTCTTTTCCGTGTCCGTCCGGCTCAGCTTAGGGACATCGGCCGCCTGCGTAAACGACGGGTCACCGGTCTTTGCGTCGCCGCCGGAGGCGGGGGACTGCGCATTGGAGGCCGGCCCCTTAGCGAGAGAAAGCAGAACGAGCATAATAACCGTGGTTTTCATAGATAAGGGAATGTGTTTATTATAGCAATTTGGCCGGTTCGACTCTGGCGCGCGGATACGCGCCCGCTGCGCCGCTTTTTGTTATAATAAATCATGGTCGCTGAAAAAGCATGCGGCCCCTTAAATTAATGACATCAGATCTGAACGGCATAATAATACAAAGGATCCGGCTCGAGGACGCCGCCTGGAAGCGCCAATTCAAAGCTTTCTACTCGGACTGCCCGGCTCTGCGGCGCGGCCGCGAACGCTCACACGCCTATTTCGCGGCCTTTAGCGGCGATACCCTCGTGGCGCATTCCGAGATATACCGTGAAGATGATAAATGGATATTGGACGGCCTGCGCGTCAAGACGGAATTTCGAGAGCGGGGGATAGCCAAGGCCCTCACCCGCGCCCGCATCCTGTACGCGGCCGAGAACGGAGCCAAAGAGATCTGGTATAACTGTCATGACGACAATCTTATGACCACCTGCTGCCATATCAGCCTTGGTTTTATAAAAGTCTGCCCCGTCCGGCATAATTGCACGCCGGCTACGGCCCATTGGTACAAGCTGAAAGTCACAAAAGCGCTGATTTCCGGATTATGCGAGAATCGCCCATAATAAACCTGCTGAAGTTGTTCTGGTGGCTGCCACTGCTGATAGGCCTGGGAATGCTCGCTTTCGGTTCCCTTGTGAAGACGGGAAACGTCTTCGGAGCCTCTCCTGACAAGCTGGCTTTTGCCCAGTCCGTCCAGTTCCTCTCGATAGTTTTTATCGGCCTTTCCGTAGTTTCTTTCTTAATATCCTTCTCGAAGGAATTTCTCGGCAAGTGGGTCCGATTGCCGGAAGGGGACTCTTCACGAACCCAGCCCCAAAGTCCTCCGACTCCGCCCCAATCTCCTCCTCCCCCTCCCGGAAAAAAATACACCGACCGCGACTTCATGCCTCCCGCCCTGCGGGCCGAGCTTGACGCCAAAGAACGCAAGTCCGGAGACGACAGGCTCCAGGAACTTCCGCCGCCGCAGATCCTGAACGGCGGGTATAACCTGAAAAATTAAGTTGGTTCGTCACACCGGCGACCTGCCCCACCATGATACTGGGGGGTATGCCGGTGTCCAGATCCCAACGGGGCCGGGATTCAGGCTTCCCTCCTCTGCTGCTGCTGCGAAGGGCAGGCCGCCGGAAAGACGGAATTAAAAAATTCCGCTCAGCCCTACGAATAGGCGGCTTCAACTGAGACTTTCAGATTAAGATAGCGGGGGGGGCGAGGCTATGGTTTTTTTCCGAGTTCGCGGGTGGCTACCAGATCCGCGCCTAAACCTAAAAAATTTCCGGCTATAACGGAGCCGGTCTTCACCGGGGAGGTGAGGGTTATCCGTTTGACCGCTTCCATGGCGTCCAGCAGCTTTCCCTTAGGGATGGGCTTATTCGTGCGTACCGGCAGCATCTTCAGTTCCAAACCGCTGGTCCTCACCGCGGTCGTGAGCGTGCGCAAGGGTGCCTCGACTTCCTGCTTCGCGTAGTTCTCGCCGCGCGGGCATTTGTGCCCGGTAGCGGAGATGACGCGGCTGCCGTCGGCATCAACGGTCAGGCGGCAGCCCTGGGGACACTCTATACAGGTCATAAGGCGTGTCATTATAGATATCCTGAAAAGAGATGGAATGAAATCATAATTTTACCGCTTGACGGCTGGGCTGCTGGTCAGCTAGACTGCCAGAATTAAGAAAACAGCCGGAACGGTATATCAGTTTCAATTAAAAGGCTGCCTAGGAGCCTGTCCGACATAAGGTTTTTAAGGCGAAATTGTCGGTTTTGAAGCCGAGCCGAAGCGACGCGAGACGAGCATTCTCCAATGAGACTGTGAGTTGAGCGTCGCAAAGGGGCAGGCAAAAAACGGCAATTGCAGCCAAAA
>Ga0118677_10002743_pt1 | contig 34790 bp, 25 predicted proteins | sample AliMusrvi5mmetaG_FD_86154 | JGI IMG/M metagenome (GOLD analysis project Ga0118677, IMG submission 86154)
TCTATCTCCAGGGCGACCCCAACGCCCCCGTCGGCCGGCACATGTCCGGCACGCACACCCTCACGGGCAACATCATCTACCGCAGCGGCAAGCTCGCCGCGCCGCAAACGCCCGACAGTTGCCACGCCCGCCTGGAACACGTGGCCGGCGTGGTCTTCAGCGGCAACACGATGTGCTACGGAACCGACGACGGCGGAGGCGGCCAGCCGTCGCCGTCCTACGCCCTGGTCCTGGCCAATCTGCGGAACTGCGTGATCATGGGCAACGCCATGAATAACGCATGCCTCACGGAACTCATCCTGGACCGCGGCGGACACGACGGAACCGTCATCCGCGACAACCCCGGAAATGTCTTCGTCGAACCCAAGGGCTGAACGAGCGTTTGAGCTTCGTTCGGTAGGGAGTTTTCCCTAGGCAGGACTAGGGAACTCACCGATTGGCCGGGCCTTGATATTCAGTACGATATGGGGGTTAGGCTGCGCGCGAGCCATCGCTTCCGTACCCTGGGCGATTGCCGGCGCCGCATGCCCGCCGACCAGCGGCCGGGCCAGCGCCACGATCAGCACCACCAGCACCAGCACCCGGCACAACAACAGCAGAAAATGCCGCAGCCGCGCATGCCGGACCGAATGCCGGCTCGCCGTCAGCAGGAACATCATCGCCGCCCACGGCATCGTCCGGTACCGCATCCGGTTCAGCAAATGAATCAGCACCGGCAACGCCACCAGCGGCAGTCCCCACAGCAGGGATGACTGGAGAAAGGTCATTGTCTATTTAGGAGCGCATCTCGTCGGCGATCATTTCCGCTTGAACTGTATCGAAATAGAATCATCTCGCGTGCAACCTCGCCAATAGGAATTCAGCAAGGATTTTCTCGTAATCTTTGTCGGTCGTCACTTGTCGGTAGTCCACTTTGAATTCGTTACAGCCGTGCTTCAATGTCTGGAGGTAGGCATCAAGGGCTTCGCGGTAACGGGCGTAAATCAGGCCAGGTTCAGCGACGATGCTGAAGTTGCGTTCCATGTCACTAAATCGGATCGGGCGGTCGAATTGGAAGTTGATCTCGGACGGGTCAAACAGGTGGAATACGGCAACATCGTGTTTACGGTAGCGCAGGTGCTGAAAACAACTCAACACCGCCGCAGGATCAGTGAACAGGTCGGAGAATACCAGCACGAGGGCTCGTCGCCGGATTTTCTCGGCGAGATCGTGTAGCGCCTTGACTAGGCCGGTCTCGCCAGTGGGCGTGGAGGTACTGAGGGCGTCGAAAATGTGTTTCAAGTGCGATACGTTGCGCCGGGGTGGGATGTCACGCACGATGGTCGCCGCAGAACAGGTCAGGCCGACGGCGTCACCTTGTTTCATTACGAGGTAGGCTAATGTCGCGACGAGCCGTCGAGCATAGGCAAATTTGGTATCGAGTTGGTCACTATGGAAGGCCATCGAGCCGCTGCAATCGAGCACGAGGTAACAGCGCAGGTTAGTGTCAGCCTCAAATTCTTTCATGTAGTAGCGGTCGGAGCGGGCATAGACGCGCCAGTCGAAGTGGCGAATGTCGTCGCCGGGAACGTACTTGCGGTACTCGGCGAACTCGACACTGGCGCCCCGATGCGGGCTTTGGTGCCGGCCTGAGATGCTACCTTCCATCGGTCCGCGGGCCTGGAGCGGCAACTGGCTGAGCCGTCCCAGGACCGCGGAATCGAGGAAGTCTCGCTTGCTGATCTCAGGCAACTGGGACAGCGCCTCCGGCCTCGCGCAGCAGGCGACGGATGATCTCGCGGCTGGTCATGCCCTCGGACTCGGCGTGGAAGTTGGTCAATACCCGATGTACCAGCACCGGCTCGGCCACGGCCACGACGTCGTCCATCCGCACAAGGTAACTGCCCTGCAACGCCGCCCGCGCCTTCGCGCCGAGCACGAGGTGCTGTACCGCGCGCGGCCCAGCACCCCAGGCGACCCAGTTCTTGATCCAGTCCGGCGCGTCCGTCGAGTTCGGTCGCGTCTTGCGGACGAGGTCGACGATGTAATCATAAACATGTTCTGGCACCGGCATCCGCCGGACCAGCTCCTGGAACATCATCACCTTCTCACCGCTGATCAACTTCGCCAATTTAGCCGGGGCACTGCCGGTGGTTTCGCGAGCGATCCGTTTCTCCTCGGCCAAGCCAGGATAATCGACATGGATCAGGAACATGAATCGGTCCAGTTGCGCCTCCGGCAACGGATATGTCCCTTCCTGCTCGATTGGGTTCTGCGTCGCGAGCACGAAAAACGGCAGCGGCAAATCCGTGGTGCGCCCGCAAACGGTGACGCGCTGTTCTTGCATCGCTTCGAGGAGTGCGGCTTGTGTCTTTGGCGGTGCGCGGTTGATCTCATCGGAGAGCACGATGTTGGCGAACACCGGCCCCGGCACAAACTCAAAGGCCCGGCGCCCGGGTTGCGCGGTTTCTTGCAAAATTTCTGTGCCTGTAATATCGGCGGGCATCAAGTCGGGCGTGAACTGGATGCGGCTGAATTTCAGCGTCATCGTCTCGGCCACCGAATGCACGAGCATCGTTTTGGCGAGGCCCGGCACGCCCATTAGCAGCGCATGGCCGCGCGCAAACAGACAGATGACCAATTGCTCGATGACCGCGTCCTGCCCGATGATGACCCGACCAAGTTCGGTCCGCAACGTGGCGTAAAAGGTTTGGAGTTCGTCAATTGCCGCTACGTCCCGATCATTTGACTGCGTCAGCAGCCCCGCCTGCCCGTCGCGACGTTCTATGCCATCCTTGTTCATAGTAAAACCTCCTGTTGCCTTAGACCTAAGCCTATTTGACTGGCTCGAAAACTTCCTCAGTGGCTCCGGCTTGATCAGAACCGCGCCGAACGAACCCCTTCGCAATCAGCGCCTCCAAAATTCGATGGGCGGTCGTCCGATCTACACGCATATCATGCACTAATTCTGATTCGGTCACGCCGCGGCCCTTGCGGTGGACAAGATCTAGTGCTTCCTCCAGCGGCAACTTGTAGCCGTTGTACAGCGCCAACAGGCCGAAGACAATCAACGCCGCGCCGGCAATAATCGCCCGGTTTCCGCGAAACAGCGTTGGCGCATCAGGGATTTCGCCCATCATGTCCACGAGCGTGTATAATCCGCCAATCACCATCACAATCCCGGCCAGTTTGAGAAACTTGCGGCGGCGATGAAAGCCTACCCAGTTGAAATCAGCACTCATTTCGCTTTGTCCTTCAATTCCTTTAACACACCCAGCGGCGCGATGTCGCTCGCTTTTTGCAAGTCGGTCCAGAGCGTTCCCGGGCCGGCGTAAATCAAGGCCAGTCGCAGTTTCGCCGGCAACTGCATGGCAAACTGATAATCGGTGTAATCACGGGAACTACCGGCCGATTGTACGAGCTTGGTGAACCCATCGCCTTCGGCTTGGCCTTTTAACTCGACAACTTTCGCGTCAGCGGCACCAAGTTTGCGGCGAACATTCGCCCGGATTTCAGCAGTCTGTCGCGCAAAGTCGGCCACCAGCAGACGCGTTTGCGCGGCGATTTCGTTGACTTGTTTCTCCTGTTCGGCGCGGATGTTGCCTTCCCGGCGCTGCGTTTCAAACTCGACGATCTGCTCGACCTGACGGATCCGGCCTGTCATTTCATCAAGCTCGGCTTTCTTGGCTTCGGTCTTAGTCTTCTCGGTGTTCGTGACGTTCCACTCGGTGGCGATCCGGGCGTCTTGAATCGGGCCGCTGATGGTTTCCGGTACGAGTGTGTCCTGCACCAGTGCAAGATCCACTTGCAGTTTCTTCTCGTGCAACGTTGCCTCGATGGTTTCCTGAAACGCGCGCTGAAATTCCTCGCGCTTGTCGCCGACGATGAAATCCACAGCGCCAAAGGTTGAACCTTTAATGCGGGCAGTGGAGTTGATTTGCGGAATCAGAATATTCTGTTCGATCTTCTCCAGATTACCATAGCGGGCATACACGCTCGGTGCGTCTTGCGGGAGCAACTGCCAGAGCAACGTCACGTCAATCGTGATGTCAAAACCGTCAGTGGACGGAAACGTGACTGCCGGTAAGACAGGCAAACTGGACGAACCGGTGGGCACCTGACTAGCCGGCGCACCCTGGCCAAGTTGCCGAGCCAGACCACCGGGACCGCTGCTAACCATTATTCCGGCGGCGGGCGCGGCCGGCCCGTTCATCGCTTTTTGGTAACTACTGTTAAACGCGTTGAAGACCGGCTTCTGTTGCGGCGCGCCTTCACCGAGTTGCTTGGCGAGTTGCTGGGATGAACCTTCGCCACCGGTAATGTTGTACGTCGCCATTTTGCCAGCATGAGCCATGGTAATTTGGTTATAGCCAATCTCGACTCGCTCGACCGAATACGCTTCGGGATTAATCGGATACAAGCCCGGTGGCAAAACCTTCTTCTGGACGCCGCGCTCGCCTTCATCAGCCAGCGTGTCGTGGGCGGGCTTACCAGAGCGCGCGGTAACGACACCGACGTAGCCGGGGTCGATCTCAATCATCTTGATGGTTTTCACGTCGAAGGCGTATGGGTTGAGCTTGTAGGTCCCCGGTAACAGCATGTCGCGTTGAATGCCTTGTTCACCTAGTCCAGCTAGGAATTCCCCATGGGGCAGTTCTTTGCCGGCTTTGGCGATGACCAAGCCAACTTCTCCACCCTTGATGACAATCTGGTCTTTGAGTTGGCGCTCATACAGGAACGGGTTGATGAAATGCCGGCCCGGCCCGAGCGGTTCCTGTAATACGCCTTTTTGACCCGGTGCGGCGATGATTTGGCCAGGCGGCATTTCGGTGCCGGTCTTGGCCACGAGCACAAGCATCTTGTCTGCCGGTACGTCTACGTTTTCAACAATCCATACCCAAAAACTTTCGTAGCCGATGTAGTACGCGAGAATCAATGCGGTAAGAATGGCAATGAGCTTCTTCATTTGGCACCGCCTTTCTCGGCAGCCGGTCTCGAAAGTTCCCGGAACGGCTCAGCTAACGGCCCGTCCGTATTGGAGAGTATGGACTCAATATTCGGTGCGGCTTTGCTCAGGTAGAGATACCGGGCGTACCCAGTGCCACCGCCGAACGGCATTACCATCGCCTTTAATGCGCTCGCTTCAGCCGTGCGCGTGTAGCTGATTACATCAGCCTCACCTTGACCGATGGCGACAACGGCCAGCGCTTGGTTCGCTGCGGTCTCCAAATCTTTACGGGCCACTTCGAGGTCGCGTTTTGCGCCAATGAGCTGAACTTGTTGGTCCTTTGTCACCTGCTGGATGGCATTTGTGAGTGCGGTCTCGGAGGCCACGATGCGGACGCGCTGGTCTTGAATTTTTCGCTGCTGCGCGACGTTGGCGTCGGTTTGGGCACGCTCGATCTCGCGAAGATATTTCTCACTGGTCTGGATGGCAATCTCGCGCTGCCGGATCGGCTCGGAGATTTTTATCGGTGGCTCGATTTCGCTGATGAGCGCGGCTTTGACGAGAATACCCTTTTTCACGCTCTCGGTGGTAATGTGCTTATTGAACTCGTCCTGAAACGCCTTGCGTACTGTGCCGGCAATCACGTCGGCACTGGTGTATTTCGAGCCTTGGATGCGACTCATCGACAACGCGCTCCGCAAAATAACTTTGGTGACGATTTCATTTTCATCACCAATCAACACGAATACTTCCGGCGCCCGCAATTCGTCAATCGCCCATTCGACGGTGCCCTTGACCGGAAAGCGGAATCCATCTTTTGACAAGAAGCTGATTTCAAACTCGGTCTTATGGCTTTGCACGCTGACGATGTCCACGCGTTGGATGTATGGATTGAGGTAGTACGTGCCGGGATGCAACGGTGTCGGCTGCACACCGCGCTCGCCTTCCTTGACCAGAATCGTGTTCGGCTCGGCCGGGTTTGGTCCATAGCGGAGCGTGACGATACCGACCTCGCCGGGATTGATTTTCACCGCCGGCTGTTTTTCAATGGCAAACGCAAGTGGATTAATCCGGTAAGTACCAGGCCGCAATGGCTCGTCAATGATTCCTCGAAAGCCTTCGCCACGCTTGACAATATACCGACCCGCAGTCGGTGGTGTGCCAAATTGCTGAACCATCACGCCAACTTCGCCTTCGTTGACATGCGTCAGCGGCACGATCTGCCACGCCCAATTAACTGGATTGTAGAAATACCGACCTTCACTAAGTGGCTCAAGTTGGACGCCTTTCTGACCTGGCTTGGTGGCGATGATGTCGTTGGCCGGAATATCCACGCCATCTTTCCGGATCAACACCGCGCATTGGCCGGAAGGCGGCTCAATCCGGCATGAGAACCAAACAAAAACGAATAGGACAAAACCCACCACCGCAACGACAAGTAACGCGAGTAACCCAAACCGGTAAGGGTCAAACCCATACCTGGCACCGTCGTTGTTGTCGTGTGGCATGTGACTGGAAGCTGATAGACTCATTGAGTGCCGCCTTTCATGCACTTGATACCGCCGGCTAATTTATAAAGCAAGCACACAGAAACCGCTTTTCCCTGCGCGTTATAAAATCATCCATCGAACAGCCGCACACCAGTTTGTCCTCTTCCCTGCACCACGGCCCATGTCTACTCGATCCAGGCCGCTGCTTGGTTCGGTTGGAGTGGGATTTTAACCTGATCGCCATCAAATGACAGCGTCTTGCCTTCGCCGATTGACTTCAGACTGTGGTGGATTCGTGCTGCGAATTGCAGCACAGCAGTTTTTGGCGCATTGGCGGTGTTGGCCAGTAGAATCAGCGTTGATTTGTCGTGGCTGACCGTACGAAATTCCACATCCGGAGCTCCTTCTTTCAGTTTCGTTGAATCTTTCCCACCTGCTAACAGGAGTGGACTTATCGCTGCGATCTCGCCATTGATTTCCTTAACGGCCTGCCATAATTCGGGCTGTTCCTTGGCGATGTTTGTGCCGGTCTTGCCGTCGACGTAGTTGTACGAGTAGTACCCAATCCCATTCGCGCCATGGATCAGCGCCAAGTACACCATGCATTTCAACTCAGCCGGTGTCGGGTACCGGTCTTTTGCGTTCCAAACAAAAAGCTGGAGAATTGGCAATAATGGTTTCTTACCTTCGGTAGCTGTGTATGCGCGCTCAACAGCCGCGCCGACACTGCGAATGGGTTCATAGGGCACGGGATACAGATATGGGGCCGTGACATCGAGAATTTTGATTAAGTCCTCGTACCGCTCTTTCGGAAGCAGCGTGTTCGCGACCACACCCGCCGGCTCGTCGTCCCAGTAGCCGATGGCGTTCATGATGGGGCGATTGGGAATTTCGGAACGAACCTTCGCTAAGTTGGCTTTCACTTTTTCCAGCAAACCCTGCTTCCAAATGAGCGCGGGGCTATCCACGCCAATTCCCAAAAGCACGCCGCCCAACTTCTCCACTTTTTTGCCACCGGCGTGAACAGCGGCGTACAAGCCGTTGGCCAATACCACGTCGGTATCCTCAGGTTTGCCTGTGACCGTATTGAATCCATGGTCGCGGATCATATTCAGTGGCGCTGGCTCAGCCGGCACGCCGTACATCAGAATGGGAAAGAAAGGTCTGCCGTTCACGATGATTCTTCCTTGGTCATCGCTTGTTACACTCTGAATGGGCGGCAAATCGGCAGCTGCGACGGAGACTGCAAGTGCCAACTGCAAGATAAACCAGTGCAATCCTTTCACAGCTATATCGTAGGGTTTTGAAGCGCGAGGGTCAATGGCAACCACCACGCGTACCAGTTTGGTTCGTTTCCTCGCGTCACGCCAGCCGCTAATGGAATCTGCAATTAGTCGGTTTTTGCAGCGGTTAAATTAAAACAGTAGTACAGGATTCTACTTCGCGTTCTGGATCACAATCACTTTCCCAAGTTCCAGTGGCCCCAGCTCCATTTGGATTGTGTCCCAAATGATCTGGCATAGCACCGGTTGCTTCGTCAACGCGTCCATTGCCACCGGAGTTGTCAGCCACGATGGACAAGGCACCACCACGTGGAGCGTTTCTTTGGGATGGCTCTGGAACCGTGGCTGGCGACCCAATTCGTTGGGGTGATGGTCGGTGGTGTAATCCCGATTGCGCACAACGATCACCAGCGACTCGATGTCCCCCGACCAGAGGGTACTGACACACACGCCGTTAGTCCGGCCGCCGACTGTGACGGTGGAGAGTGGCAGCGCCGCCGCAAAGAACGGCATCAATTTCCGGAGGTCGGCGTTTACCTGTTTGATTTCTGCCAGCAGGCTGGGCATTTGCTCAAAGCCGGTCAAGTCCGGATGGTGATACAGGTGATAGTCAATGCCTTTGACCCCGAAACCGAGCGCGGCCAACACTTCCAACCGCAACTCCGGCGGTTCAAGACTGCGCTTGGAGAAAGCATTACAAAAGGCCTCCGGTATCCATCCCCACGGATGGGGCGCGGCGGCGTCGGCGGTCCACCTAAGATGGTATTCTTCCTCGTCAATGAAGCGATTGGTCTGCATCCAATTCAGACTATACGGACTGCAAAAGGTTAGGTCCGTGCAATAGCTGTACATTGAGTACGACCCATTGGCGGCCGTGGTGCAGAGATAGAGCGCACTGAGCCGGTCTGGTGTCGCCGCATACAGCGCTTGGCGCTCGGCCAAAATCTGCGGCATGGATTTGCCTGGAAACCCGTCTTTGGACACATCGTTACAGGTTGGATCGCAATGGAGGAGCGTAAAGGCGGGTGCACTGTCCAATCCCAATTCTGCCCGCAATGCTTGATTCGTTGGCAACGTGCCAATGTCATAACAATCCAGGCTGATGCCGCGATATGCACGGACAATCGCGTGTGCGGGTTGCGACATGAATTGCAGCCGAATATACACCGGTCGCCCCTGCGCCGTCGGCTGTGGCAGCGCGACGCTGATGAGCCCCGGTCGTTTTGTCGTGGACGACTCCCAGATACGCATCGCCGTCGTACAATCGGTGCCATTCACGGCCACGAACAGCGGCACTGGTTCTGCTGTGGGCGCAACAAACGTGAGAAACAGTTGCCGGTAGTCGACGGCGAACGCCACGCCGGTGATGCGGCTAGTTGGTACGAAGTAAGGACCGACCACTGCAGTCAGTTGCCGCCCGTCCTTGGTCTTGATGACCAGGGTCTGGGATGTGGTTGGAATCTCGGAAAAGCCAAGTTGTAACTCAACGGTCTCATGTGGTTGCGCGACTGCGGCCGGATAGTATTGCAGGTAAGCCACACCGTTCGTCCGCAGGCCGGCTTCTTTTTCGTTTAAGAAAACCTTGCCCCATTCGATAGGGGAATCGGACGGATTATGTAAATATACCAGCAGCGCCGGGAATAGCGACCGATCAAGACCGGGTCGCCACTGCCATTCTAGGCACGGAAGTGCTGGGGCCTGTCCGGCCACATTCGGGTTGGTATCCCGCAAGACTGTGTTCGTTGATTGCGCCGCAATTGATCCTACAAGCGCTATGCCAACTAAAACACAACTGATGAATCGTTTCATCGGAGCGTTAAGCCACCTCGGATTTTCATCCCACGGGATCATTGTTTATCAACCCAACCTTTAATTCTACGGAAGTCAGCCCCTCCAACCCGTCAAGCTTTGCGCCTGCGGTTCGGCAGTGATTGTGAAACTCCCATGCCCCCACGTCAACCCGAATCAGCCAGCAACCGCGCTAAATAGTGAGGGTCAAGAAATCATTTGCTTCCCGTTTGACATCCCGCACCTGCTTTGTCAGCATGTTGGCAAATGCGAGCCATGAACTGCAAATCTGCACTCTTGGAATCCCAACTCCCTGATTGTTAGGTGTCATCGCACCTGCACTATGAAAATCACCCTTCTACTTATCTTTTTGGCCTGCGCTGCTCAACTTCCGGCAGCGGAACCAAAACCGCTGATGACCAGAATCGAGTGTCGTAAGATCTCCCCGAAAATACCGGCAGACTCATTCGGAGCGAAGCCCACGATACTCTACATCGCTGGCACCACGTATTCCCGCACTGAAGAACAGCCCGACCTACCAGCAGGCATTCATGGCCTGATAGTCTGTGCCGAACCGGACATTTGGATGGTTAACCTCATTCCGCGCGCAGCGCAGCACATAGTTGACCCCGGCCCAACTTTCATCATCTACCACAACATTTTAGACCGGAAGGCTCCGAAGGAGTTTTCGTCACTCGAATTCGGCAAGGAGATTGAGTTTTTTCGCAGCAACCACGCAACCCCACTCGAAGCACAGTCGCTTGATGGGCAGCGTTGCGAGGTGTCTGAATTCAAGCATGAGAGCTACCGGATAGTTATTTTCGTCAGCGCAGACACCCATAAGCCTTTCCATCTCGATGTGTTTAGAGACGACAAGGCATTCTTCTCCATCCGGTATCTGAGTTATCAGACCGAGCTTCCATTTGAACCTGCCTTATTCAAGCCGCCCGCCGGCATAACAATTACGGAGGCGAAGTGAAACATGGAGCGATATTCCGGTGGAGCAAGCAATGACGGCTATGCCAAGGAAACATCTACAGTGCTTGCGAAACCGATTCACCTCTGATGAGCGTCGCGGTAGGGGGAGAAGCGCGGCTCTCTTCATTCTCTGGTTCGCAGGACTCCTCATTCTGTTTCCGACTCCCGGTCTCCGTGCGCAGAATCGGCCGGCACCCCGCGTGAAGGACGACTGGTACCGGCTGCTGCGAGAAACGCCCTTCGAGCGGGCGACGTTTCCCTTCGTTTTGGCCACGGATGCCAAGACGCAGACTGGCACCTACATCGCGTTTCCCGTGGAGCACGTAACCGGGGATGTCTTCCGGGCGGTTGTGAAAGTGCGGGTGGAGAGCGGCCCGCCGGCGGAGATCACCGCCGCGAACAATGGCAACGCGGACGACCCGCAACGAATGAACATCAACCTGGTTCTGCAGGCCGTGAAGACCGGAACGCCGTCCGGATTCTGCGCCTCGGGCAGGACACTCCCCCTCAATGAAGTCACGGACACCACGCTCGAGAACTCCTTATCGGAAGCGAATTCTCGGCTGCAGAAATTCTATTTCACTGTCACAATTCCCTATTGGGTCGGCCGGGTGACCATCCTCGATGTCAAACTCACTGGGTATAGGTTCATTGAAAAGGAGATTGCCGACGAGCGCGAAGAAGCCGCAATTAGGGTGTGGATCAAACAACTGGGAGCCGAGCGCTTTCAGGAACGGCAAGCAGCCGAACACCAGCTGCTTGAAATAGGCGAGAAGGCCATTCCATTGTTGAAGGATGCCCAACTGGATAGTGACCCAGAACGGCGCGAAAGGGTGCGAACTACTCTGGAGGTGTTGGAGAAGAAACAGCGCGAGAGGTTCCCACCCATACGCATAGAGTAACAGGGCGCGAACGAGGCGCTGCACCGGATCGCCTAAATGCGGCCGGTGAGCTTGAAGGTTCTGTGCATAAGGAACAAAGTTATTGCCCGCGCAGGTAAGCCTGCCAGGCTTTTGCTGTCATTTCGTCGAGAAGCCATGTGGCTTCCCGCTGCTTACCCTTGAACGTAGAGTAGCTTCCGATCTCCAAGCTCGTTGTGTCACCCAACCAACCATCTGATTTGCTGAGTCGGATAGGCGTCGCAGCGGTCAAAGCCGTTAAACCAGTGGCAGGCGGCGGAAGACGCAGCTTGATCGCTTCTTCAAGGAAGACTGCAGTGAGCGCGGCAGTCTTGCCGGCTTCATGACCTTCGTTTGGATTGAGCGCCAATGTCCAAAGGGCATGGGCAGTGTGTCCTTTTTCGTAGTTCTTGAGGCTGTCGGCTATCCATTCCGGTTTGTCCTTTTTCCCAATATAAATCAGTATGGGAACAGCCTCTTTACCGGCAGTTGAACTGCCAGGGCCATTGGGGCCTCGCAGCAAGACTGCAGCGACGACGCGTTCCGCGTGATGGGAGGCATAGCATTCCGTCACATTCGAGCCGGCAGAATGTCCCCAAAAAGCGAGCGGAGGATTCTGGATCGGCTGCCCATTTTGCGCGAGTAGCGTATTGACAGCTTTGTTAAGCAGTTCGGACACCACACCATTGGGGTCGTGCTGGTATGTGCCAATATCTTCTTTTTTGTTTGCGAGGAAACAACCCATGATGCCAAACTTGGTTTTGGTGGCGAGCGCTTGCCAAGCAGCGTCGCCAACCAATCCTCGACCATCACCACCTCGGCCGGGAATCAGTACTAACACACCGCGAATTTTGGTGTTTGCCGGAGACCACCAACGAAACTTTGCCCCTTCAAGACCCGCTTTAGGCAAGGGCCCAGCGTCATACTCTGTTGGATGTGCTGCAGCGGTGTTTGTATCGGCAAACGCCGAATCAGGACAGAAAATTACGGATAGAATAACCGCCAACACTCCGCAGAAAAACAAGGTTTTGTGATTCATAAAATTATTTTAGAGAAGTGTTAATTTATAGTCAATTACCCTGCCGGAATTTTGGCGTATACTTTACGCCCGGCGATTCTTCAGACGCTTAGCACTGATCAACTTATGTTATCTCCTCAGTTGTTCTCACTTCGGGTTATGGGTGGGGCTTTCCTTGCACCGCCCCCTGCCAGATTTCCCCAAATTTCTTGTTGGGTAGCCAGCTTGTCATTTGGCTATTCTTGTGGGCCTGCTCACTGTCTGACGCAAAGATTTCGTGTGTGTTGAGATTGCCCAACCACGAAGGGTCGGAACCACCTGGTACGGCCATCGGTCCTTGAGACTGAGAGGCGGTCAGAATCGCATCGAAAAATTCCAACGAGAGCCCGACCGAGCAGCCGGTTTCATGGCCAATACCAGGTTCTCCCACCAAACACCATGGGGCTCCAAGACGACGGCCAACAGCAAAGCGGGAAGTAATGGCGCGGATGCGATCTTCTGTATCCTTCAATCCATAGAAGAAAATTGCGGGAATTTTCAGGACGCCATCATCACGAGCATCGTCATAATACCCCCCTTTATTGACGACGAAAGCCATCACTGACTTGGGATGTATGCAGGCGAAATTGTAGGTGTATTGGCCGCCCGCCGAGATTCCCCAGAGAAGCAGCGGACGATTTTCCAGTCCGATGTGACCACTCATGGCGCTAAACGCCCGGAGCGAGTCAAAGACAGCACGCCCTTGATCGCTCCTGGCTACCTCGTGATAGGTATTCCGCCCGTTAGTGATATAGCAACCCATCAAGGCCAAATGATGTTTATTGGCGAGATTCCGCCAAGTCGATTCTTTCACCATCCCTCGACCATCTCCTTGAAACCCTGGCAACAGAACGAGAACGGCCGTGGGAGCCAATTCTCCTTTCGGAAACCAGAAGCTAAAGCGGGCCACTCCTAGCGCGCCATTGGAAGCCGCCTCCCACTCCAATGGCGAGTCCGGCTCGACGGCAAGCCCTGGCACACTTAGCAACATCAACAGCATTGCGAGTCTCCTACCAAATCGACCGGAATAATGAAGGCAATTGCGTGGCTGTCCTAGGCGGATTTTCATTTAGGGTTTCTCATTCCAGGTGTTCATGAAACTTTCCGATGGAAGCGTCTCCACGTAGTTCACTGGAAGTTTTTTCACCTGTTGATCATCGGCCCGATAGCAATGGCCGTCACGCAAGTCCACGACCCATTGCTTTCCCTTGGTTGGTTGATCCTTCTTCAAACAAGCGGAGAGGAAGGCGCGTGCAAGGCGCTCCATCCGCTCGCTCCGTTCATGCGTCTCATCAGGCCAGATCTTCCACAATACTGGTACACCTGCTTCGCGGGCGAAAGTCACCCAACGCAGCGAGGCTCCCAAACGCTGTAAAGTTTTCACCCGGCGGTCGTCGCCTTCTCCACATGTGACAAGACACGGAATGCCGCGGAGGGCGGAAACAGGATGAAGCCCCAAGGCGAAATCAGCTGGTGTCCAGAAGCCCGCACTATGGGCACTGAGTGCCGAAACCAACTCCGGCTTCCAAAGGGCAAAGCGGTGGGCGAACTGGGCTCCGGCTCCATAGCCGTGCAGGAGTAGCTTGTCGGTCTGAACCTGATATCGGGACCGGAGTTCTGCCAAGGCATCCAACAGCGCTTGCCCAGACCAGATCTGGGGGCTTTGGAAGCCCCCAGATCCACTAAGATCCAAGTAGACGAATTGCGGCAGGAGGAGGAACACTTTTTCGGTATCGGCGAATGAGGCCCACGGACTCGCATCCGCACAGTACGCGTAAGCCCCTTCGTTGAGTGAAGGAACGATGATGAGAATGCGATACGGTGTACTGTTGTCCGGCCGATATCCACGAGGGACTCGAACATGCCAGATCAATTCGGCATTTGAGATGTCGGGCGTGCGCACCACGAACTGCACAATTTTTTTATCCTGCCGGCTCCCATTTTCGGAGCTTCTCAATTCATTCAACAGCCGCAGGGCCGTTTCCCGGACCTGGCAGGATTCTCCCCAATCATAATCCACACGGTCCGTTGAGATTCGCGTGATGACGTTGAAATTTCGCGGGCCGCTCAATTCCAGTGCCAACCGTGCCGCATCCAATGCCTCGGCCTTCCGGCCTGAGGCACGGAGAACCCAACCAAGACGGAGCGCAGCATTGGCGCGAAGCTCGCGCGTGGTTTCCGCCGGTGCGAGATCATTGACAGGATTCTCGACAATCCGCCGGAATAGCGGCTCAGCCTCCTGAATTTTGTCATTAAGATACATCACCAAGGCAAAATCCATCACCAAGGTTTGTTCGTCGTAGCTCAACTCGCCCTTGCCACATAGCTGCTCCAAACGAGGAAGCCGCCGGAGATAAAGCTGACAGAGATCCTTCCGCGCCATGTCCGAGAAGGGATAGTTGTGGATCATCTTGACCCATGACCGATCCAAGAGTGGATGTTGGCTCCAACAGTGGCTGCCAATCCGCTCTTCCTGTGTCGCCAAGTATTCGAAGTTCAAGATTTTATCGGGTATGTTTTCACGATAGCTGACCGCCATTTCTGCCGGCGGAATCCGCGACAGGGTCCGCCAGTCGGCAAATTCTGGTTCACGCCGATAGGTGCCACAGCGAGTCTCAGCCTCCTGCAACATCCGGCTCAACTCGCTACGCATGGTCTCAAACTCCTTGTCCGGAACTTCATTGATTAGGTTCCAGAGCAACAGTTCGTGGATTAGGGCCCGTGACCACACCTCTTTTCTCCAGACATCGTTGCTTTTTTTCGAGAGCGGGATCTCCCGCTTCAACTCGTTGTAGGCATAGTCCACCCAGGCGCGGTACTGTTTCCGCTCGGAAACTCCATCCAACGGATGCCGCATCGGAAATCCCAGCCAATAGTTGCTTTCATGCAACGCCTGAATGACAAAGGGGAGTAATCCATAAGAGTTAGGAAACTTCCTGATCAGATCGGGATCCGGCGTGAAGGCATCTTGTTCCCGGCCGTAGATGATATAAAGCGCAGCGCAGGCTTCCTGGAAGAGATCCACTTGCGAATCTTCAAACTGTGTTCCTTCGGTTGCGGCCCAGCCAAGCGAATGAAGCATTTCGTAGTCAATGACTTCATTCCCACGAAACACGAGCCGGATATGGAAAGGATAGGAACCTTGCGGTTTTGGGAAACTTCGTGGAGCGCCTGACGAGCCGGCAGCAATGAGTACCAACTCGCGAAGTTGGCGCGCCATGTCAGCCAATCGATTAAGGGCCGCGTATCCGGGTTTTTTTGCATAAGTCTCAAGCCGGTACTGCACGTCCCACAGCCGGTGGGCTAGTTCATCTGGCGGGAACTGCGCGATCTGCTCCTGAAGCGCGACAAATCCGGCAACGGCTCCCGGTGCATCATCCGGGTGCGCTGAGATGAAAGCCTGAATATCCGTTGTGAAATCACGTTTCTGATCTGAGAAAAGTAAACCCTTCGGTTTCCACGGTTGGAATTGGAGCATCTGCGCCAACTCCACCCAGGCATGCCACAGATGCGACTTCGGCAAGCGCGCCAACCATTCCTCGTTCAAGGCAAAGTTGACGTACCCCTGCACGGCCTCCTCCAAATCAGCACCTCGCCGGAGTTGGCGTCCCCAAAGCGCCTTGTTTGTCGGATCCGCCTGCATCAATTGCAAGAGCGCCACATTTGCTTGTGAAGGATCGCCCGAAGTCACCAACCGGGCCAAATCCTCCACCGGTTGAACAGGCGGACTCGCGGCAGCGGCCGGGGATTTTGCAGACGATTCCACTGTCAGGGCAGCGGCGATAATCTGCGGCACAGTCTCTGGCCAAGTCGTTTCGTTTTGCGGAAGCTCGTAAGAACGCTCGGCGAGAAGTTCACCCGTCAGGATATCTAAGACCGTGATTTTAAGGACGGGCTTTTCTCCGGCAGACTGGAGATTGCCACTGATACATTTCCCCGAAAGCAGATTTGGAGCATCTTGCCACCGCGTGCCTTGAACATCCGGCGTGCCGACCAACTGGTCATACTCATCACGCAAACGTGCCAGTTCGCCGGCCAAGCGGACGGGTTTGTTTTGTTTCTGAACCAGACCGTTGACCACCAGCATTTCCAGATTGCGGAGCTTTTCACTCTGTTGCACCAAGGGGCCGCCAGTGATTCCCAGAAACATAATCCCGTCGCCAGCGTTTCCTTTTCCGTAAGCTGATGATCCCCGCGCAATCAGACCAATGCGAACAAATCGCCGCAGCGCCTCAGCCAGATACGGAAATCCAAGCCGGTCGTAACACCGCGCTTCCCATAGATAAGCGTCCTCAAATTTCTGGTTCAACAGACTGGCTTGCTCGAATTCAGCAACCGCACCCCAGTCGTCTCCAACTGAAAACTTGCTCACACCTCGGTAGAACGGCTGCAGAGCCTCGGCTTGGATCGTCAGCTCGAACGGTTGCGCCGCCGCCGCTTTTTCTGACTCGCCTGCCATCACTGAGACGAGCCAACTCTCTGCCGCGGACGGAAACCTGATTAATCCATCCCGCGATTCAAGCTCGAAACGTCGCTTTGCAACATCCGCTCCCCGCGGCACGTTCAGCGCGGAAAGCTCAAAATACGGCTTCGCTCCAGCATGAAATTCCCCAGTAACCAGCCATTCGGCCCCTAATAGCACCAGTGACCGCCGGCCACCTTCCGTAAATCCCGCTCGTCCCAGCGCCTTCTCCCGTGCCACGCTATGGGTCAGACTCCGATCAACTACCGGCAAATCCCGTCTTCCGAGGCGTTCCCGTAATTCTTCACTGAGACGAAGGGCCGTGGCTTGGCCATCCGTTCCATCGCCAATGGTCTCAAAGTCCAGCACGGCCACTGTGCGCCCCCTGTCGGATGCCCTAGCAGTAATGGCAACCAAATGCTGATGCAGAAATGCCGTCACAGCAGAACCGAGAAACTCACCACGATTTACACCCGGCGGTTTGGCGCGCAAGGTTTCCGACCCGACGAGCCGCCCACTCCGCGCATCAATCAACTCCAAAAACCAAGTATCGCCAGTTTGATCAGCGGAGCGCACCTGAACAAACCCATCCAGACCGAGCAGCCGCCCAAGATGCGCTCTCTGGTCCGGAATCGAAACTAACGTCCCAAATTCTTTCTCTTTGAGAAGAAATTCAATCTGTCCTCTTTCGACCAGTGCCCATGCCTTATCGGCAGCCAGTCGTGCGGTTAGCTCCGCTTGCAAATTGTCGGCCTCTTTGCTGCCAGTTACGACAAGTGCCAATCGCGGTACATCAGAAACAACAGAACCCGTGGAGTTTGATTCAACGGCGCGTGCGGGACTGATTCCAATCACACCCAACAACACGATACAACAAGCGAAATTGCGTATTGTCATATTTAACCTTCCTTGACCACTAACACCGGCAGCATTCGTTAGGCTACCAGTCACGCTACGAATCACGTGTGAGTGTCGATGAAGCAAATACATTATCATGGAGATTTTGCCTCGGCATTGAGTCCGGAAATGAGGAGCAACTTGTCGTCGGACAAGACCATGAGCCCACCGGTGACTGGGAATAAGTCCCGAATGTGTGCGTTCTTCAATTTCGCCTGTAAAGCTCTAGCATCAACCAAGTGCTCCGGCTCACGGTACTTCCCGATATCGAGACCCGCCAACTGACTTCGATAATGGTATGGCGGCTCGCGCGGCCCGTTTCGCAAGAACAGCAACTCACGTCCACAAACGGCGACCAACCCGGAACTCACTGCGCTGACGCACTGCGGGTCATTCAAGTTCGTGTGGCCGCGTGTTGCGGTTGCAGTCTGGAGGTTTAAATCTTTGTCGTACTGCACACACAACTGACCAGAACTGGCCAGAATCCTTCCGCCTGAGTACTTCAGGCAACCGTAGTCACAGGCCGGACAAGGATCTTTGGGATTGGTCCGGCGTTCCCAAGAATGACTTTGGGGGTGATAAAGATAAATATTTCCTGAAACATGGAGCCACAATGATGTGCTAGCCGCGTTCGCCAAGATACGCATCTTCGAATGACCTTCGATTTCGTTGGTGGGCTGAGCGACGCGGCTGGGAAACAACACCTTGCTGCGCGCCGTGGCCGGGTCGAGTTGCACCAACGAACCCGCAATCACGGCATACACTTTCCGATTTAGCACAGCCATCGACTCAATGGCTTCGCCCGGTAATCCATTGGTTTCACAGAAGTGCACCGGCTCACGGTCTTCGGGAAACCAGACGATCCCCCGGCCATAAATGCCCGCGTAGACATCCGTCCCTTCCACAACCAGTTCTGGATATCGATGAAACCATGCATCCCCACCGGAATATGGGGGTCGAGTCAATGGTAGCAACTGGTGCCGGGTAGGTTGGAAATCGGCAGTCAAACCAAGAATCCCAACCTCCTGCCCACGGACGTACAATAGCACCCAACCGTTATCAGTCGGAATGATGCGCTGGAACTGAATATTGCCAGTTGGAAGACCTGGCCCTGAATTTTTGCCGGCACGCCCATCGGCGGGATAGCAGACGGTTATTGTCGCGTGCGGACATGCAACAGCGAGTGAGCCAATGTTGCCCAAAGGTTCTGTGGGCTTGAGCGCATGCAATTGACCCACAAGCTGCAGAACAAACTGATTGCGGTTACCGGTACCAAAAATCGTCAACGTTCGTTGCAAAACATCAACCGCCGCATCCACCCGGCCAGACTTCTCCAAGAGCTTTGCCGTTTCGGAGATAACGCTCAGACATGCGAAAACATAATCTTTATTTCCACTCGCCAGAACGAATTCCGTGAGCCGATTGCCATACCGGAGCTTTATCGCCGTGTCCTCAAAAAACTCAGCCGCATATCGCCGACGCATTGGCTCTGCGATGATGAGATCGATAATCAGGCGGCAACTAACCACATGCGCATACACCGTTAGGAACTTGGCTTCGATAACATCTGCGAACTTTTCAAGATGCGGGACAGCTTGGGACGGCACAGCGGTGGAGCAGCTGGTGTCGGTGTGAAAGACAATGAGCGAATATTCCGCGGCCATGCGCATTAGTGGGTTCGGGTCGGCGGCGTGTCGCTCCAGAAGTTGCACATACAGTCGCTCTGCAACCGGGGTAGGATGCCAGCATGGGGCCATGAAGTGTTCGTAGCCGTCACCTCCCGCCTCTGGGTGGGCCGCGAACGCGTCCGCAGTCTCTCGCCAAGCTTGCTCGGCGTACCGGATCGCTTCTTCGGGTGAATGAATCAAGCCTGTTGCGCGCTTGGCGATCTGCACAAACTTGCCGCGAATCAAGACATCCATCGGTTCGGCCTTCCAGCGTTTGAGCAAATCCCAAAACAAATCGCGCAGGTCGTCCACTATATCGGGGTTCGTCTGTTCCATCTGTATGACCGAACTCGCAAAATCCTCCAAGATGGCATTGAACTGCCATCCCTCTGGGTACTTGTACGGTTGCCCCGCTGGCCGGCACCGCAATGCTCGATCCATCAATGACAAGCCATAACGCAGGTATGGCACCGTTGTCTCGGGATCGAATTTTTCGTTCTTCAAATATGCCCACTTTTTCGTCTGCTCCAGATATCCCAAGATTTGCGTCGCGTAATCGTAGTTCTCCGGTTGCAACGCCAACGCCGCTTCTGCCAAATGCAATGCGCGTTGGACATCATTGATCTCCGTGCACCGACCGGCTTCCGCTGCCAACATCTGCGCTTCCTGTCCGGCCTCCAGCGGTGCACATTCGGCCGACATACCCACTGCCTTCATTACCACTCCCGCAGCCTGCTGGCACAACACGCCGATCTCGTTGACCGAGCCTTCGAGCCTCGTCTCCCAGAACACCGCTCCATTCCGCCGCGCCCGCAAGTCTACCTCCAACGCCTCGCCACCTTTTTCGCGGTTCAGCCGGTACGCCCCGTCGATGGTCACTGCCGCTGGCTGCAATGCCGGCGGCAAATCCGATATGACACTCCTTTCGTCGGTCAATGGTCGCGTCCGTGCCCGCTCCAGCACTACGATCTGCGGTTGCAGCCCGAGATTCTGTTCCACTCCGCCAGCCAACGCCTCGGCCAGCCAGTTCCACCGCGACGAAACCTCTTCGCTGTGAAAAGCCACCACGCTGATTAGAATTGGGTCATCCTTGCTACACCTGAGCTTGTTTAGATGTTGCGGAACAACCTGTGCCAACAATCCGGCTTGTTGCTGGAACTTACCCGGATCCTCATCCAAGAGTATAAGAAAATCCCACAACTTGATGCCGTAGCGAGTCTCGACCAATCGGACTCGGAGTGGTATCTGCTTGCCAGTTGGTTTCTCCGCCTCCAACAGTACGAACGCATCCACTGCCCACAGGCGACCAGCCTTCACCGCGTCCGCACTGTTGACTTGGGCTGAGATTGCCAACCCAAGGTTTTGTTCGCGCAGCAGTTTGTCGATCTCAGTCCGTTCCAACAAAGCAACGTCCGGATGCTTGCTCAAGTCGGCGAGCAAGAATTCCAGAAAACCGGCCGGTACTTTCTCCTTCGTGCCAACGTCGACGATGGCCAATTTCGCCGGAGCCGCTTGAACCACCGGTAAACCATTGCCCAAAGCCCCAAGGCTTAGAGCAATCAGCACCACACTTAGCCTGACCGGCCGCATTGGTAGTTTAATACAATGCAGCTTACTTGATTACCAACACCGGCAGCATCCGCTCTGCCAACTTGGCAGCAGCTTGCTGGATCGCTGTCTTACCAGCGAGATGTTCACTGAGGTCCACCGCAATCGAGGTCTCTCGGTCAATGAACAGTACGCGACCAGTATCCTTACTGATGGCCTTCAACTCGACCCGGGCTTTGCAGGAAACCAGATTACCTTTGCGCATCCCGAATTCACTGAAGGCTTCACCCCGAATCTCCACATCGCGCTTGCCGTCGGCATCCTTCAGATCGAGTACGGTCGCGCCGAGCTTCTCAAGGATGAAACTGATTTCGGTCTGCGCTGCCGGATCAATCGTCGGCGAACCGATATGGCGCTCCGGCACCACGACGGACACCACTGGGAACTTCTTGCCGTCATATTCCTTTGTCAGACGGGCAATAAGATCATCGCGTTTCTCAACCTTGGCCACGAGCGTTTCGCCCCTGGCCTGGATGAGTTTGGCAAGCCGGCCAGCCATTTCAGCTGACATATCGGCAATCGAACCGCCCTCGGCCGGGCCGCGCACAACTTCGCCATAGACTCGGCTTGTTTCGGTACCAATCACCTTGGCGACGACCATCGTTTCATGGCCAACGTTGAACACCCGCCCGGTCACAAATACCTTCGCGCCGGTCAGATGGCCGACTTTGGCCGCAGTTTCCGGGTTGACTGTGCCAGACAAGCCGAGTTCCTGTTCACCGAGAAGCTTTTCCAACTCGGCACGCTCGACGGTGATCAAGTTCGGGTCCGCCGATAGTTGGGCGTTGATCAAGCTTGCCACTTTCGGACCTAGGTCGCGGATGGCTTCGTCTTTCGATTCAAAGTCGAAGACCGCAACAGTCAATACCTGCACCGGTGCAGCAGCGACAGCTACTTTCTGCTCAACAGCCAATGCCGGGATGCTCAGTGTGAGCGTGATGAGGAGTGTAATGATGGTTCGGTTCATGGTGCTTCCTTTTCTTTTAGGGTTGATTGTTTTCCGGTAATTGCACTGCCAGTTCAGCAAAGCGCAGTAAATTTAATTGTGGTGATGGCGTCTCGCCAAGCCCGACCAGCATTGCCGGCGGGACAACAACAACGCGACCGGCTTCAAGCCGGTCAGCATATGCAACTGATGCTTTTGTCGGTCGAATCCAAACCACGCCCATACCTTTCTTTGCATGCGTGGCAACGATCTCAGGCAAACGGGCTGACCAGACGAGAATAAGCCGGCAATTTTCTGTCTCAATCTCAAAGTCAGCATACTTCACGCCGGCGTGTTTTAAGACCGGTTTGAGTTTATTATCGGGATCGAACACACCGAGCGAATTATCACCTGTCAACTTGCCTAAGCCCTTTAGCAAATCATCAGGATACACCAGTACAGATGTCCGACCGAGTTCGCCCCACTGGACGAGGAACCGCGTCGCTGCGCGCACCGCCGGAAATGTGAACGTGGCCGTCTCAATGATCGTCTGACCAGGCAACACGTGCAATGTCTTCCACGGTTGCGCTTCGCCAATCGGCACGGCGGTCGCCGCAGTGGCTTGGAACAGTCGCGTTGTCATGTCCGCATCCATTTGCTTGTCGGCTTTGTTGTGGATCACTAGTCGCACCGTCTGTGGTTTGTCGGCAAACACAGCTTGCGGCTGATCGTCCGGCACGATCTCCAATTGCGCGAAGACTGGAACTGTGAATAAAAGTGCGAGTAGTGGCAGTCTCACAATACATCTCCCAGTCGTTTTGCTTCGATGTGATACCGATCCATCGACCGACCGGCGACAACGACTTGGTTCTGGCCATTGACGAGCACGTCCCACATGTCGCCATTAACCTTGACCTGCTGACCACTGAAAGTAATGACCTGCCGACAATCATCCCGCCGGCAAGCTTGGATTAGCAATGGCTGCGACTTGGGCACGTCAGCAGTCTCTGATAGCACAAGTTTTACGCCGTGTTGGTCAACGACAATGGCTTGAACTTGATTTGGGAACAGCCCCTCAATCTCGCGGAACAACCGGGTATACGAGACTGGGGTTGCTTCTTGCTTGTGGCTGGATTGTCCAATGAATATCCCAACCACCAATGCTACACAAGCCGTTGCCAAGCCAACTGTCCATGGCAACCATTGCCGGTGCTGTACCGGTGTTGCTGTGATCTGAGCGGTCACGCGCTTTGGAAAATGCTCCCAATAGCCCGGCGAGCGTTCCGGCACCCGGGCATTCTTCAAAAGCTTGTCGAAATCATCATTCATTCGTTCACTCAATATGACAATTGCTCACGGCGTTTCCTTTGTGAATTTTTCAGGCAATGTCAACAGCCAAACCCGCGTGGCGTCTGTAACAATTACATGCCGGTCATCTCCGACCGATAGCAAGTTACGCCAGGTCTCTGCCGGCGGCGTGGTTTGCTGGAAATATTCGATGACATTTCCATCGCTAGAGACCCGGCCTTTCCGTGGTTTTTCAGTAAACCAAATCCAATTCTGGGCGATCAAATACGGCGGGGTTGCCACCCAAGGGATTGCCGGCACGGTTTGCTGAGTCGGGAATTGCGGACCAACAGCGTGGGCGTTTGCAGCGTAGAGAACCTTGGGATGATCCGTCGCCAGGTCGAATTTCAGAACGCCCCATAAGGGACTCTGTCCATCCCAAGTACCACGGTGCTGGATGAGAATCGTGTTGGCATCAGCCCGACCAGTCCAACCCGGCGAACCATACATCGGTACGAGTTGCGTCGGGCGGTCGGTACCGGACTGGATTTGCCAGATTCCCATGAGCGGGGTCTCGCTGTCGAATGGACCAGCGCTCACCGTAAACACAACCCGGTGCCGAGCCGAATCAGCAAAAAGTCCGGTGATGTCTGCCAAACCTTTATCCAACGGATTTGTGGCCTCTTGCCGTCGGTTTGAGATGAGAATTTTGCACGCCGTGGTCTTCAGATCATAGGCAACCAAGCAACCCTCCCGCCAACGATTGATCAACCCGGCGTACAGGATGCCATCCACTGCGGCAACGGTCTGCACAGATTCTGACGGTAATCCTTGGGCCGTGCCAATGCGCTGTGTCTGGCCAGTCGCGATGGAGACGATGTAAATCCCGTTTGTGGTACCGACAAACAAGTATCCGTCGGCTACGGCCACGGCCTTGACGGGCGAACTTTCAGCAACTCCTTCACCTAAGTATGCAGGATTTTCGCCATTCAACGGAATGCGGACAAACTGTAGCTGGCTGCCGCCGGTAACGGCATACACCACATTTGAGTCGGACACCAAGGCAACAACTTCCCCATGCCGTTGTTCGCCAGTATCGAACAGGAGTTTGGTGCTGTCCCACGCTGAACCGGAGCGGGGTTCCGCCAGCGCGCTATGCGGCAGGTTGCGTTGCACCCAAGCCAGTTCGCGATCGAACGCCTTGGTGTTAAATGACCAAAATTTGGCGTCCACATCGATTCCTTCCTTGGAACGATATAGCTCTAACACCCGGTTGCCATTCTGCAGGAGCAGTGGGTATTCATCCGGTCGGAATTGGTTAGGATCGTGGGGAAAAACATCCGGCCATGACCACGCCACCGGAGAATCGTATTGCCGGTAGGTATATGTGTTGGCATCCGTGACCATGCGCGTGGCCCAGTATTCAACTTCTTTCCGCTGGAGCATGAATTCAAAAAGCTCGGTGTATTCGCGTTTGCGCAGTTCGTGATCCGACAGCGTGTCGATCAAATCCAGCATAGCGCCGTAGAGCAGGCTGCGATAATGGAGGAGCGGTTCCCGTTTGACCGTGGCGATTTTGTCCCGGATCAACGCCTTGGCAACATCATATTGATGCAGTGACTCAGACGCGGGATACGGTTGCTCTCGGAGTTTCACGCACAACTGACCAATGACTCCGTAGCACTGTACGACTGGATCGGGATGTTGCTGCATTTGTTGAAATACGGCATCAAATTGCCGGTAATGTTCGGGCTGGAGTTTCCACCCCGTAAGATGCGGGTGATGCAAGGTCGCGGGTCCGCGAACCTGATAGCAGAGTCGGTTCATAAGCCGCGTGCTCATCCGATAGAGGTCGCCACTCATCAACGGGAATTGTTCGGCCATAGCCAGCCACGCTTTGAGACAGGCAATCGTGTAAGCTGTCCACTCATCGCCGGAAAGCGTCACGTGCTCCAGATCCGCCTGAAAATTGATCAGCGGACAGGCCCGATTGCTGAAATGCCGCCCGCTTGTCACGCCAACGCCGGCGCGGCGGCAGATGACTTCCATGTGCAGATCGAGCAACAACTGGCGATACTCTAAAGCTTTGCGCTGCGTCTCGGCATCTTGGTTATTGGCAGCCCTGATAAATTGAGGCAACAAGCCGGTGCCAATCCATGGCGATGGTCCTCGCCACGAGTCAACCGGAGCCAACGGCGGGTCGGGACGAAGATAGATCGTCCGCAACATATCCAGCGTACGCCGCGCCACGTTCAGGGAGATCTTGAATTGTTCAGGCTGCGTTCCGAAGTGCCGCCCAGCATACTGATTCAAGCAACCAATCAACCGCCCTTCGGCGGCGGTATTGGTTGGTGAGAGTGCATAGGCCGCTTCGGCGGCGTGTAGCCCAGCCACCTCCTCGCCGGTTCGCGTTAAATAGTCGGATTCGCGCAGGAACCGGTCGGCTTCCCGATCCCGGTCGGCAATGGCCGGTACCGGTGCGACGTGCAATACCTTGACCAGTTCGGCCAGCAATCGTTCGCTAAGATCGGCAGCATTCTCGTTGTCCACCGTAACCGGTGCAGTCTGCCCCAATTTGCTACCGCCGCCATCGGACAGAAATGCAGTGGCACGAATTCCTTTGCCCGCCGCACCGCGTCCCACTTCCAATTCCACCATGACCGCCGCCGCGACCAGATTGGTTGGCGCAGCATCGGTTGGCAGAGACTGTTCCTTGTTCACATGCTCCAAGCGTTCCCGTTCCAGCACAGTGAGGCTACTGGATTGGACAAGGCGGCGGCGCAACATTATTCCAACCGACTGGCACCAACTGTCCAATTCGAACGGGAGATCCGCATTGCGGACTGACAAAATACAGACTGGCCTGAGACTGGCCGGCAGTTGATGTCGTTTTTCACAACTGGTCCACACTTGTCTGGCGACTGTGCCCGCAATCGCTTCGGGACCACCCTCGGGCAATACTGAGTCCGATAGGCGCATCCCGCTTGCCGCATCAAACACCACCAACCCCAGCGCTTGCTTCTCCTTTGGAATGGTTTCCAAGGAAACGAAAACCTCGACACCCAGCAACTTGCCGGTCGCCACTGCCTGCAGGGATTGACTGGGACCGCACTGTACTAGCTTCAACTCTTCCAATACCCGTTCGACCTCACGCCGTTCTACCAATACGATGTCTGGTTGTTGGCTTAGTTGTGCTTCAGTCAGCGCCAGTACATCCGCCGATGCCTCGCCACCACAGGTAGTCACCAGCGCCACACGCGTCGCCGCGTGAGCTGTAATAGTAATCAATGTGATCGCAATGGTCGCAATCATCTGCCAGTTGGTGTGGTGTATCCGAATCCAATATGGCTTAATCAACGGAATGAATCTCCTAGTTTTGGTTGCCCCTTAATCTCTGGGATGCAGTACAACGCCGTGTCAGTCACCACCAACAGCCCGTTAGCCGTTGGTTTCAGATCACGAATATGCCGGCTGGGCAACTCACCGTCTGATCGTGCAAGCAGATCAATCGGTTCCGTCGGTGGATGCCAGTACAATAGACTAGTGCTGACCACTCCATCACCTGCCGGGATTAGCCGCCCAGAATTGAGAACTGACTGTCGCAATACGGTAGGCAATTCCACGCTCCGTCCACTAGGAAGATGAATTAGGCTGGGCCACACAAAGAAGTTAACCGCAAATACGTCATACCCCCGCAGTTCATCACAATCGCTAAACATGCCATTAGAACGGTTTTCTAGCACTGCAATTCGTCGACGTTCTGTGACACCGGTGGCTGTTGAGTACGTATAGAACTCACCCTTATCTGTCCGCAACCAGAGCTGCCCAGCCGCGCTGTCGGCCGCCAGTCCGAAAAATGAACAGCCATTTAGTGGCGTCGCCTTTTGTTTATCGCGGATTGAACAGATCACCCGGCTCAGACCGGTGGTCAGATCCAGCTCCATCAGGCCTTCGTACGCGTTCTTTGTACTTGGGTTGAACAACCCATATAGTTTGTTGCCGACTATCTGCAAGTGCCAGAGGGAATCGGACACCAACCCATCCCGTAGGCGCAACCGCCGCTGGGGAATATCCCGTGAAAAAACGATCAGCCCACTGCCAGTCGCGCTCACGTACACTTGGCCATCGGCGGCGACCGCGAAATCGGGACTGCCTATATATTCGTAAAAATTCTGAATTGACTCCTCGTCACAACGATACTGCACCGGTTGCCAACTTCTTGGATCAAGCCAGAGCGCGCCTAGCTTCGGTGCCTGATACGGACCGTCACTATAAATCAATACTGGCCCTGCGTCCGTTATCTCCAGTCTCCGGAAGCGAATCATCGCACGAGCAGTGCTGGACCAGTTAGTGCACGTATTTCGATCGAGTAACTTCACCCAATGAAACTGCTTGGGCAAGGGTGGCCTTACGGAAGTCGTTAAATCTGTCGGAATAAGTTCCTTAGGGACACGGGCATAGTACCAAGCCATTAGTTCCGCTTTTGCTCCTCGATCAAGAACATTGTCCAACGCAACAGATATTGAAGTATGGATCCCTTGAATAAGGGACGGATAGCGTGGGTAAACTTCGGTAGCAGCAATCTCAGCCAGTCTCTTAGCATGTTGGTGCGCGATTTCTCGATCTTTGGGTTGAGCGTAGTTATCGTGCTGCTCCCAGAGCAACACCTGCTCCCCTGCAAGCCGTAACAGTGGTTCTTCGCTATGGCTGAGGTCGACATAAAACTGATGAATCAGTTCCGGAGCTCGCTCCCGGTCACTCCAAAACGGATGAACGCTGAAAGCCTCTGATTCGGACATCAGGGCACGGCAGGCGACAGCATGTGAGTCGTTCTGAAATGCGATCATGGCTTTTTCATAGAACTTGCGGCGTGCTGCCAGCGCCGACGTAGCCGATGGATACCATCCACCACCATCGCACGTCGCCTTGCACAGTAAAAGATCTCTGAAGACAAATGGCATCGGTTGGACCTTCTCCACTGTCGAGTACAATTGATCACAAAGTTCATATTGGCGCTTCTGAGCTTCTCGATACACCGTCCGGATCATTGCGTTGCTGGGGAACCCCACGTTGGTCGGCAGCGGGTCCAACAATCTCACGGCTGTTTCATGCACCGCACAATAGAGAGTGCCCGTTGGCGCTGTAGCGAGCAGTTCGGTGGCCAGATCAAATTGCCGATCCCGACTGCTACACAACCGTAACAGCAACTCATTTGGATCTGCTTCGGTGTGCACATACTGCTCCGAGAGCAAACCAAGACTTCGCAACAGCAACAGCTTGTACGTGAGATTACTTGGAGCGAGTGCAAGCGCGGCTTCCGCCGGACCCACGGCGCGCACGCTGTCATCCACGCGTAAGCAATGCTCGGCTTCCGCTGCCAGCAGTTGTGCCTCGGCATCAACATCAAGGTCACCAGCCGACCGACCAGTGAACCGTTGCACGATGGCGTGTGCTAATTCCCGGCACGCGGTCTCAATTCCGTTTGCGCTTACAGTCCGTTCCTGCTCAAAGAGTTCCTTCTTTGCATCGCGGCACCGAATGTATATCACAACCTTGTCCGGACCAGCTTTGCGATCCAAGCGGAACGAGCCGTCAATCAGCACCGCCGACGCCCGAAGTTTTTCAGGAAGACCGGTTGCTAGAGTGCGTTCAATATTCAAGTTACCGGTTTTTTCCCGCTCTAAGACCACCACACCCGAATACTGTGCTAATTGTCGTTCCAAACCAGACATGATTGTCTCACTCAGATAATCCCAAAATCGGGCGGATGGTTCTTCACTGCTAACTGTTGTCACTCCGGCATACAGCACCGGCTTCGAACTATCCGAGACGTGAGACAACCGCGTTGCCACTCGCCGTGCAATCCTGGCGCAGAACGCGCCATACTCCTGTGCAGGCGGCAACTCGACTGTGAAATCCGATAATTTCAATCCTTGTCGCGTTTCAACCAAACGAACACGCACTGATACGTTGCGCATTTCAGAGGTAACATCTTCCAGCATGAGGAACGCATCCGTGGTCCACAGACGGCCAACATTCACCACCTCATTGATATCAATACTCCCTGACGTGGTCAGTTTGAGCGCGTGCTCGCGGAATAACTTGTTCACCTCGGTCCGTTCCAACAAAACCACATCCGGTTGCCTGCTCAATTCAACAGTCAATAAATCCAAAAACGCTGCCGGTACTTGCTCCTTTGACCCCACATCCACTACCGCTAAGCGCGTTGCAGCCTGAGTCGAGGCCGCGAACAACAGGCCAGCCAATCCTGCGAATAAAACTTTCAATCGCACCTCAGCCAACCTCTTAATTTCTTCCGCGCCATATGAACACGCCATGACACGGTTGTTTCCGAGCAGCCGAGAGCGCGTGCTGCTTCCGCGTGATTCATTTCCTCGTACACGGTCAGGATGATGGCGGCCCGTTGTTTGTCTGACAACTGCAATAAGGCGGCTTGCACTTTCGTCGTGATTTCATCCACGTTACCGGGGCTGGTGTCTTGCTGGGCGAATTCATCGTGCAACTGCTCGCGGCGTTGCTTGCGCTTTTTCCAGTTCAGACAGGTGTTGATGCCGATGCGATACAACCACGAGGAGAATTTTGCATCGCCACGAAAACTTCTGATGCGCCGGTAAGCCTGAATGAAGATTTCCTGCGACAAGTCTTCGGCATCACTCATCGAACCGGTCATGCGAAATGTCAGGGCGTGAATCATGCGCTGATAGCAACGAACCAACGCTTCAAACGCCAAGGGGTCTCCCGCTTGGCTCTGGCGAATCCAAATAGCTTCCTCATCGGATCTCTCCATTGGGATGAATTGTAACCAATACGACACCGCCCGGCTATAAAACCTTTGAAGTATTTCCGGCACTCCTGGTGGTTTGTGCGTTTAGTGCTTGGCGATTCGAGGGCATTCCGGCCTAATCGCAATCAATGATCCACACTCTCGCAGAACTAATTGACGACCTTGACCGTTACCGATTGCCCGTTACCGACGGCGCATAAGTGACTTTGTGTCGCTTGTGGAAATGATCACGAAGTCACCGACGACGACTGATGCAGCAGTAACGCCAGCCGTGACTACAGCCAGCCTTGCTGCACCAGTTCGTCCGCCAGCATCCGTGGCGTAACGATCTTGACCCCGCGGATCGTCCTGCCAAAATATTTACCGAAGTCCTGCTGATCACCGGTGAGTAGGTGTGTCGCTGACCCAACAATCGCCCCACCGAGAATCGGCACATCCTTGGTCGGCAGCTTCACCGGCAGATCCGTGACCAAGCCGGGAACCTGCTCCATCTTGCGAATCAGCAGTGTCAGCTGCGGTACCAGACTCGGTTGTTTCAATGCTAGGTTGCGGCGGGCTTCCTCCACCGCATAGGCGTTGGTGATGCACTCGCCGTGGCGAGCCACCAAGGCGAGCAGGGCCCGCAGCCGGCTCTTGGGCTGTGCGGCCGAAAACAGAATATTGGCGTCAAGGAAGACTCTCATTTGCGGAGCCGATGGCTAGCGAGGGCATCTTCATTGTTGCGCTGAAACTCGGCGAGGCGCTTGTCGGTGTAGATCTCAACCGGGAAAGTGACCCCGGTGCGCAACAGCACGCCCTCGGCGGTATCTTCGGCAACCAGTTGACCGCTCGCTTGCAAGCCCAGCCGCTGGCGTAACTCCTTGGGCAGGGTGAGGGTCCCGCGTTCGTTGATGTTGATAACTTTTGTCATATAATCAGTATTTCACACTTACTGCATTATTGCAAGTGCGGCGCGCGGCTTGGGCTCAGTCTGTAGCCAAGCTTCTGGCAAATTGCCATAAGCTTACACGCTGTAACACCCCTGCGTGGAAGCGTGGAATCGGTGGAATCCACCACCGCTGCTGACCGCGCACGGAATGCATTCAGCACTCCTTAGGATTCTTGCAGATTTTTCTTGGCCGCCGGGAATTTCTGGCCAAATGTTGAGGCAATGAACACCTGCTTAGCCACGCCATTTTTCGAACGAGTTTTCCCCACATCAATGCTTTGTTTTGTGACTGAATATTTTGATTTGGTCGAACCAGTTGGTAAATTTCAGCCGAGTCAGGTTGCGAGAGTGATCACCTCAGCAAACTGGGAACTCACCAAAGGCATCAACATTGTCGTCGGTCACAGTGGCAGCGGCAAAACTCGCATTCTGGAAGCCATGAAGCGCCCGCTGAAAAATTTCCCTGATTGCGCAATGCGTGAAGCGCCAGATAACCTTAGCAGCGGACAAAAAACATTTCTAGCACTTGAAGAGTTGCTGCAGATTCAACCAGCAAACTCATGCCTGCTGATCGATGACCCCGGTATGCTCGATCAAAAGCATATGCAGTTGTGGTGGCGCAAGCTGACCCAGCATGACAAGCAGGTCGTAATTGCCCTGGGGACATTCAATTGGAAGCGGAGTGCTGCGCTGATCGATATGCCGGTGAAACTATTTAATCTGGAGCTGCCGCCAAGATGAACTCGCAGAAAGAACTAAAGCTCGAACGACCAGTTCGGCCCGATCCAGAAATCATCGCCCGCAAGATTCTTGATTTCGGCCGGCTTCTGTCCAGCCAGTTGGAAAAATCAACTCCACCTCTCAACGGCGATTTCGCACAGGCAATCAATACAGCGCAGGATGATCTAATGCAGGCTCTTTACGATTGCAACTTGCGGGGTTTGCAAACCGCACTGGATTACAACAACAAGGGCCGTAATATCGACGAATTGTTGCTCCGGGTTGTCGCAGTCGTCTCTTATCAAGTCTTGGCTTGGAGCAAGAGCGTTGAAGTTAAAGGCGTCACCCAAGCCGCCACGCTCGGCCGAGACCTGTGCCAACAACTTCGGATTCGCCAAGTCATCTTCCGACTCTGCGTTCGTCGGATCCTGGTTCTCGACGAATATCGTGGACACGAATCCATCACTTTGGGCCAACCATTATTGGATTTTTTCCGTGGGCCCGATGAACCGCTCATCCTCACGCAAGATGCAATTCGGAAAGTTTGGTCGCAGCAGGAAGCGACCGAGAAGCGCCGCCAGGCCGGATTGAAAGAGGGGCAGTTGCCATCGGCAAAATGGATTTATGAACAACTCAGCCGATTCGTTACTGGCCAACACGAATTAAAAATGGCGTTGGCAGTTGCCGGGCGCCAGACTTTGTTGCGCCGGGAGGCAAAGCTCTTGAACCGTCGTGGTTGCTTGCCGCCGAAACCGAATGTCTGCATTGTCGGTGCCAGCGGGACCGGTAAGTCGTATGCATGTAGCGTCCTAAGCAAGATTTTATGCCTCCCTTTTGCCTCGTATGACTGCTCCTCGGTCACGGCGTCTGGGTATGTCGGCGACGATTTGTCGGGGTGCCTGTATCTGCTCGCTCAGTCAGCAGCCAGAATGGGAGTTGCGCCGGAAGACGGAGGCTTAATCCATCTTGACGAAATCGACAAGATTTCGACGACAAGTTATGACTCGGCTACCACCACAGGGGTTCAGTTCGAGGCTCTGCGCCTGCTCGACGGGACAGAGGTGTCATACCCGTTGAATGGTCTGAACAAATGGGGTGGAGGCGGCGGGACAATGGACACCTCCTCGCTGCTGGTCGTGTGTAGTGGTGCGTTCTCCTGGCTGGCGGATGATCTAACGGGCTGCAAACCGCAACTAGGTTTCGATCAGAACGCCTGCAGCGGCGATGCGCTCAACTTGCGAGAACTGCTGACATCTCGTGGGGGGCTGGTTCCGGAAATTGTAAACCGCTTTGCAAGTATCGTGAAGATGGATCTGCTCACCCCTGACAATATTGCGGACATCATGCTTTGCGAACACGGTCCCTTGGGTGACTATCGGGCAACGCTGAAGGCGGAGGGGCGGACCCTTAGCTTAGATCGAGATGCAGCTTTGGTCGTGGGCCAATGGTCAGTTGAGACCGGGCTTCTGGGACGAGGGCCGAAAGCAGCTCTGGAACAATTGCTGCGGAACACCTTGTTTGAGGGTAGCCCCAAGGAGGTCATCATCACTGCTGATACCGTTCGCCAAAAACTAGGATCACTGCCCAGTTGAACCGGTAGCCCCACGGAAAGTATCTGTTAAATGCGCTCTGGAATCGAGTTTTGGTGCCTGCCAACGACTTCTAAACGGCACCAGCGGTATTGGGAGTCGTCGATTTCCAAGCAAAATCGCAGTTTTAGCTTGGAGGTGCGACCTCTTGGAGTTTTCTGATACCCAAATTTTTCTGGCCGATCAAATGAGGTGCCACAACCCACGCCCGCCAGCTGGTTGGCACCGGCGCCATGGCCTAAGGTCACACCTAGTAGCCATTTCAGCACTCCTTAGAATCAGGCAGTTTCGGCACTCCTTAGAAACCGCTGAAATCCTTGCTGTTAGGCCAGTTACGACTTGACATTTAGCCGTTTTATAGTATGTTAGGGTATGCTTTCCAACCCCACTCCGCTCGCCACAAAAACAGCCCCAAAATGCGTCGTTTTAGTCATTCCCAGCGACGCTTGGAACACCCTGAATGAGACCTTGGAGGTTGACAGCGAATCCTCAGCCTTTGACCCAGTCTTGCGGCATGCAATCAAAGCCGCCCTTACCCAAGTCCAGCCCATCACGGCCCAAGTCAGTGCCTTGCTCGATGTGGCGGAGGAGGTTCCCCGGTGTGCATTTATCCGCGGTGGCGACTTGCGGTACCATGTCATCGGCGACGAGCGCATCGAACGACTCAAACAAGCGCTGCGCTTCTTCCGGTCACACTTTGAAATCCTCGGTGGCCGTCGGCAGTACCGGAAACAGTTGGTCTAACATGGGCTTAACCATTCATTTCTCTTTGTCGCTCCCCGCCAAGACGACAGCCCCCGATGTCCGCCAGAAGTTGGGGGCGCTTCGCCAAGTCTGCCTCGACCTGCCGTTTCAGGAGGTTGGCGAGATGCTGGAGTTCAAGGGCGAGGAGTGTGATTTCAAGCGGCGGACTCAGGATGATCCGTTGCGGTGGTTTCTCTGCCAGTCTGACACGATGGTGCATTATAAATATGACCACTCAGGCAAGCCGGTGCTGGCTCACGCTGGAGAAAATGGGAGTTACTGCCGAGATGTTTTGCCGGAGCATATCATCGGGTTCAGCACCTATCCCGGCAACGGTTGTGAAGAAGCCAACGTCGGGTTGAGTCGTTTTCCTCAGACGATCACGGTTGAGAACACTCGAACTTGCAAAAATCACCGGCTGCCAGTTGAGGACGGCGGTGGTTGGCAGTGGCACTCGTTCTGCAAAACCCAATTTGCCAACGAACACGGACTCGAACACTTTCTCCGCTGCCATTTGTCGGTTGTCGCCATGTTGGACGCTGCCAAGCGGCTCGGATTCGAGGTCACGGTCAATGATGAGGGGCATTACTGGGACAAGCGGGATGTTCATGCGCTTATCAAAGAGATTGGATCTTGGGATCAACTGCTGGCGGGATTCGGTGGCGCATTGAAAGACGCCGCTGGTGAAAGTGGCATGACGATTGAGTCGCCGATTTTCAACCGCAAGGATTTTGAG
>Ga0118677_10002477_pt2 | contig 34787 bp, 36 predicted proteins | sample AliMusrvi5mmetaG_FD_86154 | JGI IMG/M metagenome (GOLD analysis project Ga0118677, IMG submission 86154)
GTCGCAAATTTCAACCATCCCTCTCTGCTCTCGATATGCCGGACTGGAGAATGATGCCGCGCATAGTTCTTGGTTTGATCGCCTTGGCGCCATGGAACGGAACACACACTTGCCGCAACTGCCCGCCATGAGACCCGATGTAGTAATAATGACTTCCGTTCGTATAATTGAGCGTAAAGCCGTGCTCGCGCAAAAACCCCTCAACATCCCTAAACATCCAATTCAAAACACCTCTCGTCATGGCAGTTACGCGCGCGCAAAACCATACATATTGATTTCAAACGGAGATTTTATCGACTTCGGAGCAGTCAATATGGCCCACAATTTTTCATATTCAGGATCCGCCTCTTGATTAAGCGGTTTGTATCGAGCGCCCTTCATCTTCTTCAGAGATTGCGCATAGCCACCCACCGCCTGGAGCAGGTTCATAAATGCCAGCTTCGGATCATCGCTTGCTTCCACAATATTAAATTCAAGCGCGACCGCATACCACATGTCCCCGTCGCGAAACACAATGTGTCGAAATTTCCCCTTCTCTGGAGTCATAGTAATTTTATGGTACCACAATTGAAGATTTTGACAAAATACCGCCCAAACAAACCTAAAAACACGGTATACTATCCTCTATGCGCCTCACTCACAGCCATCACGCCAACCATATACGCGCCTACCAGCGGATTGCGCGGTCGGATTTTTGGTTGTTTGAAATATCGGTTTGGTTCCACGCGCTGGCGTTGTCGCTGGTGTCCATTTTCGTGCCGATTCTCCTCTACAAGACCGGGTTCAGCATCAGCGAAATCGTGCTGTATTATTTCATCTTCAGCGCAGTGGATGTGCCGCTCAACTTCGCCGCCGCCGCACTCACCCGTCGCATCGGGGCGCGCGTCGTCACGGTGCTCGGCACCCTCGCGGCAATACTCTTCGTCATCTCCTTACTCCATCTGCACGCCACCGGCGCCAACCTCTCCAGCCTCATGCTGATGGCCGTCTTCGCCGCGCTCTACGACACGCTCTACTGGGTCGCGCACCTCTATCTCTTTATCCAAAGCGACACCGACGGCAACAATGCCGGCAAAAACACCGGCGTCTTTTATGCCGTGCGCCAGACCGCCGTCACCATCGGCCCAATGATCGGCGCGGCGACCCTGCTTCTTTTCAACGAAGACATTTTGCTGCTGGCGGTCATCTTGCTATTCCTCGTCTCGCTGGCGCCGCTGGCGGTTATGAACCATCCGAACGACAAACCTGCCGTCAAACTCCTGCCGACCGAGTTCTTCAAACATCTCCACATCCGCCGCACCTACCTCTCCAAACTCCTCTACAATTTCCACAGCGAAGTGGAGAGCACGCTTTTCCCGCTCTTCATCTTCACCATTTTCGGCACGATTTCCTCGGTCGCAATCATTCCGGTCATCGCGTCTGTCGCCGCAATCATTACCGCACTTTCTCTCGGCAACATCCCCCGCGAACGCCGCCAAGCCGCAGTCATCGGCGGCGCCGCGATCATCGCGCTTGCATGGCTCGGCCGAATCCTCTTCCCCAATCCCCTCTTTTTCTACGCCAGCATATTGCTGATCGGCGTCTTCGCGCACTTCGTCCTCGTGCCGCTGGATAGCGAGATCTTCGAGTACGCCCGCGAAAGCGGCGACCCGCTCTCCGCCTCCCTCTGGCGCAACGTCACCGATATGGCCGCCAACGCGATCCTCTACGCCATCCTCCTCCTCGCCCTCCACATCCTCCCCGCCAGCATCGCCGTCGCCCTAATCGCGCTCGTCACGCTGATACTCCTCAACCTTTTAATGCGACATAAAAAAGCAGTGCCGGTAGCATAAACCCATTAACAGAGGTGGCACCTCTGTTTATTCCGAAAAAGCGCCGCCCGATGCTACACTATTCAAATGACCCCACAACGCATCTATGTCGGCGGATGGTTTCAACGAACCTCTCTGCACCTCTCTGAGATACAAGATTTCCTTGCCAGCGGGACGTCGGAATTGGCGCTTGACCCGGTAAAGCTGACCGAGTTGCGGGCGCAGTTGGATATTCGTGAAGTTACCCGGCATTTGTACGAACTGGAATCGCTGATTGTTGAGACAAAAGGGCTCTCCGTGCGCATTTATGAAGACGGACTCGTGGTGCTTTCTACCGACGGAACCGCGGGCGGCACCACCGAAGCCGACATCAAGCGCCTCACCGACTATTACGAAAAGAAGCTCTCCCCCGCATTCAGCTACCTCTTCTCGCTCGGCGCGCCGGTACCCAAGGAACTCGCCAATATCAAAACCGTCTACCCGTATTTCGTTGTCCTCGATAACGCTTCGCATGAGGAAATAACCGCGCTTCTGGCGCAATTCGGCGAGACGAAGCGCCTCGAGAAGCCCGAGGTCGGTTTCGAGCTGTTTCGCGGCTCCAAGCTCCACATCATCAACAACAAAAGCGAGTCGCTCGACGATATCGAACGCCTCATCGAAGAACAGATCTTCCTGCGCGAATTCAAGACCCAGCTCCACCGCTACCTCAATCTCCACCGCATCATTTGGGAGCGCATCGCCGAGGTGAAAGAGCGCGGCTCGATCGACGGAAAGTCCATCGGGGAGTTCAAGGGCAAGCTCGAAGGGTACGCCAAGACCATCAACCTCATCGAAGCCCGCATCAGCCAAATGGGCGCATACCTGCACACCCGCGAACGCATCGCCAAGACCGACACCCGCCTCAAGCATTTTGAAAACATCCTGGATTACCGCTACGAAACCCTCGGCGATTCCCTCCAATACATCCGCGACATTTGGACGATGACCAAAAATTACATCGCGTCCGCGAAAGACCTTTTCAACAGCCTCGACGCGCAAGCCACCCAAAACTCCGTCCGCAACCTCACCGTCGTTACTTCAATGGGCGTCGGCGCCACCCTCATCGGCCTCTTCACCGCCGCCGCCCCCAAATTCACCTCATTTGGCATCTGGTACTTCATCATCCTCACCGCCGTCGGCTACGCCGCCGACCGCCTCACCCGCTGGTTCTACCGCCACAAAGTCTACACTATTTCTTCACCGGATTATGATAAGAATATCGCGTAACGAACGAGAGGTTGCGCCACCCTCCCCTTCCGCGTATCGTGGAGAGACGCTCCCGTAGTCCAATGGATAGAATACCTCCCTCCGAAGGAGGTGATGCAGGTTCGATTCCTGCCGGGAGCATCGCAACAAAAATGAGCGCCTATCGGCGCTCATTTTTGTTGCGATGCTCCCGAACAGTCGTGCAAACTCTTTCGCCACCCCTCACCTGCCCTGTCGGGCATCCTCTCCCCCTGAGGGGCGAGGAGCTTGAGGCAGCGATGGTTTGCCCCCTCCTCAGATGGGTTCCAGAGGGTAGTGGGGTGAGGGGTGACGAAAGGCTTGTGCAAACAAAAAGCGACGCCTTTCGGCGTCGCTTTTTGTTTGAGTGCCTTTTGTAAAAAACTATTTCTTTGTCGCGACCGACTTGGCGAGGCGGGACTTTTTGCGGGAGGCGGTGTTCTTTTTGATGACGCCGCGCTTGGCTGCTTTGTCGATGGCCTGGTAGGAGGCGGCGAGCTGGGCTGCCGTTTCAACCTTCTCCTTGACCGCGACGCGAACGCCTTTAATTGCACGCTTCATCGTGCTGGTGCGCAGGTCGTTGAACACCTTTCGGCGCTTAGACTGGCGCAATGCCTTCTTTGCTGACTGAATGATTGCCATATGAGAGTACTGTACTACAGAAGAGGTAGGAGCGCAAATTTTGAAGCGTGTTTGCACAATATGAGCAAAGTATGTACAATAGTATCGTAGCAATACGAAGAAGGACCCGAACGGTGTTGGTGCCTAAGGGGCCTTTTTCATATATGAATATACCCTATCTTTGCTTTTACATCTGCGGCCTCAAGATGATCAAAATATTCGCCGCCAAGATTTTTATATAAAGACGAGGCAAAATTTTTGTTCGGAAACAGCATTTTTCCAAACGCACCCTTCTTCACCAAGTAATCCACCATCTTTTTGTAGTCCCTATCTCCGGAGACGATAAAGACCTTGTCGAACACCTCTTGTTCAGAAAACTTTTTCATCACCCCGAATATAATATCGCAATCGACATTTCCTTTCTTGGTACTTTTTAGAGATACCGAATGCTCTCTGAATGAGAGGATGAAGCCGGCTTTTTGCAGATTATCATACAAATCCTGTTGATCTCCGGAAACATATCCTAAGAAATAATAAGCTTCTTTGATGTGATATTTTTCCGCCAAGTACACCCTGAACTTTTTGTGATCTATGGCCCAGCCACATTCTTTTGTTCCCAGGTGCAAATTTTGACCGTCTACAAACACCAGATTGTGTTCCCTTTTCTTATGTATTGGTCCGACGATCATATCAATCATTCTACAACAACTCGACTCCTACTGCGCCGTCGGCACCACCGGGGCGCCGGCCAGGCGGGTGATTAGTTCGCGGAGGGTGTATTCGTTGGTGGTGATGACGAGGGTATTGCGGTCGAGGAAGGTCCAGAGGAGGAGGATGTTGCCTTGGGTGTCTTGAAGGACGCGGGCGTCGTGGTTTTCGACGGTGCGGTCGGTGAAGGCGGTGGTGAGCACTTGTGGGGCTGGGGTAGCGGAGGGAGATGTGGCGGCGGTAGCGGAGGAGGCGATGGAGCTGCTGGCGGAAGTGTTCGCGGCGGATTGATCCGGCGAGATAGCAGATGCCCCGCGGTCAAACAGCGGACTCAGGTCGGGATGCATCGTGCGCTCCCAGGACAGCATTCCGGCATAGGCCTGCGCATACGTGTCGGTGTGGAAAATGAGGAACGCTTGATTGTCCTGGAAGATGTGCACGCCGAGCAGGAATTGTGGGGACAGCGCGCGGGAAAGATCGCTGACGTTGCTCGGATTCATCAGCGCAAAGAAACCCTGGGCGGTCATCGGCGTTGTTGTGCCCTCGCGAATCGGCTCCAGGCGCGCCACGAGCCCGAGTGAAAGCGCGAGCGTGTCGCGGTTTTGGGTAAACAGGCGAAGGACATCGGTGGGCGTGTAGTCGGCGGGAATGGTGATGGCGCGGGTCATATCAACGCGGATGAACGCGGCTTCCGGCGCGGCAGAAGTGCGTGCCGGGACGGTCAATTGCCCGTACGCCCACCACGCGCCGCCGACCAATCCGGCGGCGGCGAGCAGTGCGGCAATGCCCAAAAACACACGGAGCAAAGAGCCTTGCGCGGCGGCAGTTGTCGTTTCTTCCGGCACGCCGGCACGCTTCGCTTGTGACGAAATCATATCCGAAACCGAAAGCCCGCGACCGCGCACGGATTGTTCGATGTCGCTTTTGTAGGTGTGCATTGAGACACCTTCGGGCGCTTGCGCGGCGGAGGATTCGTGCAACGCGGCGTTTTCGGCGGTCGCGGAGGATTGTTGTGCTGCCGTTTCTGCGGGCGTGGGCAAGGGCGCAACAGCTGTCGCGGCTTCAAGCACCGCGCCGGCAGTGACGCGCTGTGTGGAAATGGGGGACGGCGCGTCTTTTTGTGGAAGGAGGATGGAGGAGAGGAGGGTGTCGCTGGCTCCTTCGCCACCCCTCACCTGTCCTCCGGACATCCTCTCCCCCTGAGGGGCGAGGAGCTTGAGGTCAGCGGTTTGGGTTTGAGCTGCCCCCTCGCCCCTCAGGGGGAGAGGGTTGGGGTGAGGGGTGGCGGGCGCGGTTTGAGCCTCCGCTTTACTAGCGGGGTCGATCTCCTTGCGGTCTTGGTCGGTCTCCATAATTTGAGCGGGGTGAGGGGGCGGACGCGGTCGACGGCGTCAATCCTTTGCGGGTTGCAAAATCCGGATCGATTGCTTTGATGGACAGATTGAGTCTGCCTTTCTCGTCCACTTCCTTTATCATAACCCGAACCTTGTCCCCCACCGCAACCGCATCACCGATCTTGTCGATTCTAAACGGCGCGACCTCCGACACGTGCACCAATCCTTCCGCTTCTTTCGTCGGCCCGATCTTCACGAATGCGCCGAAATCCATCAGGCGCGTCACTTCCCCTTCGTACACTTCGCCGGCTTTGTACTCCTTCACGACCGCTTCGATCATCTCGCGTGCTTTCTGCGCGGTGCCGCCAGTGCCGGTAATGAACACCGAACCGTCGTCCTCGATCGTAATGTCGGTCACACCGGTCACTTCCTTGATGCCGTTAATGGTCTTGCCGCCGCTGCCGATAACCAAGCCGATCTGCTCGGGGCGCACGGACATAGCGATGATCTCGGGAGCGCGGGAGGAAATCTTCGGACGCGGAGCCGGGAGCGCCGCGGTGATCGTTTCAAGAATGTGCAAACGCGCCGCCTTCGCACCCGCGAGCGCTTCCACAAGCACCGGCACCGGCACACCCGCGAGTTTGATGTCCATTTGGATCGCCGTGATGCCGTCTTTAGTGCCCGCAACCTTGAAGTCCATATCGCCGTGGTGATCCTCGGGGCCCTGAATGTCGGTGAGTACTTTGTATTTACCGTCCGTCGCGAAATTCGGCGACATCATCAAACCCATCGCAATGCCCGCCACCGGCGCTTTGATCGGCACGCCGCCGTCCATCAGCGCGAGCGTCGAAGCGCAGACCGAACCCATTGAGGTCGAACCGTTACTGGCGAAACATTCCGACACCACGCGAATCGTGTACGGGAACGCCGATTTCTCCGGCAACACTGCGAGCAGCGCTTTTTCCGCGAGCGCGCCGTGACCGATCATCCGGCGATTGAGCCCGCCCACGCGGCCGGTCTCGCCGACCGAATACGGCGGGAAGTTGTAGTGGTGCATAAAACGACGGAGCGCGCCTTGCTCTTCCATCGAGTCGATGAGCTGGGAGTCGCCCGGGCCGCCGAGCGTGAGCGCGGAAAAGACGTGCGTCCCGCCGCGATAGAAGATGCCGGAGCCGTGCAGGATGTCCGACACGCCGCCCGCCTGCGCAAAGAGTTCGCGCACCTGGTCGAACCGGCGGCCGTCCGCGCGCCTGCCGTCTTCGATCGCGCCGCGGTGCAGCTCCTCGTCTACTTTTTCATCAAATAATTTGTTCGCCGAACCCTTCGGGAGCGCCGCAAATGCCGGGTCGGTCTTCACCAACTCAGCCACGCGCGCCCCGAATTCTTTCTGCAGTGCGCCAATGGTCGCTTTGCCCGCGACGTCCGAGAAGATCGCCGCCGTCAGACGCGCCGCAAACTCGGTCTCGAATAATTGCGCCAACACCTCCGGCGTCCCCGGCACATTCAGCGCACGCTTTGGTTTCCCAATTTCAGAAATGATCTGCTTCTGCCACGCAATGATCGTATTGTGCACCTCGACCGCCTGTCCAAGCGCCCCCGCGATCTCATCCTCCATCACCTCCTGCGCCCCCGCCTCAATCATATTCACCGTCCCGTCCTGCCCGCACACCAGCAGGTCGTACAAAGTGGCGCGGGTTGCCTCCTCTCCCCTCACGGGGAGAGGATTGAGGTGAGGGGTGTCGCCCGAAGCAGCACCACCCTCCTCAAAAAACGCCCGCTCCGGATTCACCACCGCCTCCCCGCCCACCTTCTTCCCGATTCTTACCGACGCGACCGGCCCGTTCCACGGAATGTTGGAAGTCGTCAGCGCCAACGACGCCGCGATCACCGCCATCATACTCGGATCACCCTCCCCCAGCGCCAACACCGTGATTATCACTTGCACCTCATTGCGCGTAGACCAATCAAACAGCGGGCGAATCGTGCGATCCACAATGCGCCCCGAAAGAATCGCATCCTCCGACGGCCGCCCCTCGCGACGCACATACCGGCTGCCGAGAATCTTCCCCGCCGCATAAAAACGCTCTTCGTACTCTACCGTGAGCGGGAAATAGTCGATGTCGTCGCGCGTCTTCTCCCCCATTACCGCCGTCGCCATCACCACCGTGCCGCAATAGCGCAACAGCACCGACCCATGCGCCTGTTCCGCCAAATCCGTAAACTCCGCCGACATCTCCTTCCCACCCACCGCCACCGCAAACTTTTTTGAAAGCATACGAAATATCAATTAGAATATACCTACATAATGCCAGGAAATCGCCCTCTTCGGCAGGGATTGACTTATGGAGTAAGTTGGTATACATTACTTTTTGGAGCACAAATCACCCACGGCAAGAAAAGGACATTGCTATGACTGATGTCAGACAGGGGCGCAACGAAAAAACGCAGCGAGCTGACGCTGCCAGACGCGCCGCCCAGGACGCGCAGTGGAAGCTCAATCCGGGCTTCACGCTCAAAGACGAACGAGCCCTCGTCCTGTGGCAGGCGTGGGTCAACGAAAAGCTCGCGCACCCAAACCGCAGAACGGTTGAAGATGCTGTTCGCTGGGCTACCGCTTTGGAAGACCCCGACCACTTCGCCGCGCGCGTTAAAGCCAACAGCATCACCTTCCTCCGCCAGTCGGACACCATCCGCTGCGAGATCGTCGACATCCTCAGCCGCGTCTGGGCCTACGGTGAAGAGTTCGCGCAAGTTCTCCAGGCCACCGAAAACGCCTGACCGCCCACCAGCACCCCGCCGACTGCCCCACCCCGGAGCAGTCGGCGTTTTCTTTTACACAAAAACCGCCCGACCAATAGGCCGAGCGGTAACGTGTCGAATATCACAAGCACGGTTTCTGCTTTTTCCTACGGAGATCCGAAAAAATCTTTAGCAGTACTTCGTACTTTTCCGGTCGCACCTCTTTCAGGCAACTTAGATGGGTTTCTATGTCCTCGGGCGGCACCCAGCAACAGCCGGACAGTTCCTCCGCATTATGCGTAACGCCTTCCGGCCCGTCGTACTGCGCATAAAACACGTAGTAGAGCTTCTTAGAAAAACCCTCTTTCTTTTTGACCGACGCCACGCTGTACGCGCCGCCGTATTTCCGAAAAGAGAGTTGCGACTTTTTTATGCCGACTTCTTCACTGATCTCGCGCGCCGCCGCGACCAGCACCCGCTCCTTCTTCTGAATACCGCCCTTCACGATACCCGGATTGTAGGACCCGTCGGAATCCGTCTTGCCGGCAACAATCAGAAACTTCCTGGTCACCAGATGCTCCAGCACCACGGCCACGGTCGGCCGATGGGTGCCTCTACGAGCGCACACCCTGACTCCCGAGTCGATGCGCTGCAGCAGTTTCTTGGTCAAGCGCCTAAACGCCATCTTCCGCCTCCCCCATAGAGAAGTGTGCCTCTGCGCCCATAATGCACGGCAACCGCGGCGCGGTCAATCAGCACGCAATAGTTCAATAGCTTGTATGCACCAGAACCAAAAAAGCCCTTGTAAAACAAGGACTTTTTTGGTTCTTCTATCAATGGGGGTGCCCACAGGGAATCGAACCCTGATTGCGAGTTCCACAAACTCGAGTGTTAACCGTTACACCATGAGCACCATGTGTTCTTATTATATACCAGAAAAAGGGCAAGATTACCAGAGAGAGGCCTCTCGCGCCCCTATGCGTTTTCTACTATCTGTGCGGCCAAACGCATTGCGCGCCTCGACGAGAGATATGCGGCGGCTACGAACACGGCGCCGAGGGTTGCGGTTAGCCATTCCGGCACTTCCAGAACGATTGCACCGAGCATGCAGAGCGCGAGGCCGGCGATTGCGTAATGGGCGCCGTGTTCCAGATAAATGAGTTTCTTGAGCGCTTTGCCGCGCACGAGGGCGATGGTCAGGTTGCGCACGAAATACGCGCCGATGCCGAGGCCGGCCATAATAATCGGCAATGATGTGGTGATTGCGAAGGCGCCGACCACGCCGTCGAGCGAGAATACCGCGTCGAGAACGTCCAAATAGACAAACAGCGCCAGCCCGTTGCGCGCCGTCTCCGTCGCCTCGAAGCCAAGTCCTGTCGCCAGCCCCTGCAGCGCAATGAACAGCACGATGCCGATGACCCCACTCACCAAGACCATCAGCGCATGCGCCGGATTATACGTCGCCGCCAAAAGCAGGAAACACAGCGCGACCGCCACGCCCATCGACTCGATCGTCCCCCATCGGGAAAAATGCCGCTCCAGGCGCGGGATCCAGTGCACCGCTTTGCTCTCGTCAAGGAAATAGTCCAGCGCGATCAGCAAGAGGAACGTCCCGCCGAACGCCTTAATCGCGAGCGCGGAGCCGGCAACCAGCGACGCATACACCGCCGGACTCGTGAACGCCAGCGTCGCGATCACGAGCGGCGACATAAAGGTCACCGCGCTCACGACAATGATCGGGAAAATGAGACGCATACCCACGACCGACGTCAGAATGCCCCAGGTCAGAAACCGCTTCTGCCACACCGCCGGCATCCGCTCCAGCACCCGCGCATTCGTCACCGCATTATCAAACGACAGTGCCGTCTCAAGAATCGCCAACATCGTCGCCAACACCAACGCCCTCCACCCGCCCCACACATACACCAACCCCAACACCCCCACCGAAGCCACCAACGGCCGCAAAAAAATCTCTTTCATATAGAGTAGTTTACCATGCAGGCGTGCCGAACCGCCCAACAACAGAAAAAGCCCGCAGTACGTGCGGGCTTTTTCTGTTGTTGGGTGCCCAGGAGAGGACTCGAACCTCCACGCCTCTCGGCACTACCACCTCAAGGTAGCTTGTCTACCAATTTCAACACCTGGGCACAAATTTGTCAATACCGCCACTTTCCCCGCACAAACAAAAAACTCTGCCCCCTCATTAAATGAAGGGTACTTAAACCTTACTATGGATTTATACTAAACTCAAGTTTTCTCTGTATATTTTCTGATAAAATTGGCAGACACTTTTCCGCCACCCCTCACCTGCCCTCCGGGCATCCTCTCCCCCTGGTCGAACCCTCACCCGGCCTCTCCCCTCCGAGGAGAGGAGTTGTTGGCGAGGAGCTTGAGTCTTGCGATTTGGGTTTTGAGCTGCCCCCTCGCCCCTCAGGGGGAGAGGGTTGGGGTGAGGGGTGGCGATTGCCTGAACACGCAAACGCAAAAACACCGGATTGCTCCGGTGTTTTTTGTTGCATATGTTGAAAGTCTTACTCTGCGGCCGCAACTGCTTCGTCGGTTTCCACCGCTTCATCTTCCTCGACTGCCGATGCCTTCGGCTCGAGGGTGCGGGAGCGGCGCATTTGGCGCTTGACCTCGCGGGAGGCCTTGTCGCGAATGAAGTAGAGTTTGGCGCGGCGGACGCGGGCGCTCTTGACCACTTCCACCGAGTCGATCATCGGGGAGTACAGCGGGAAGATCTTCTCGACGCCGACACCGCTGGAAACCTTGCGCACCGTAAAGGTGCCGCCGGCCTCGGAACCGTGTTTAACCGCAAGCACCAAGCCTTCAAAAGCCTGGCGGCGGGTCTTGCCCTTCTCTACAATTTTCTGCCACACACGAACCGTATCGCCCGAGCGAATACCGAGTGCTTTGCGCTCCGCCATATCAACCGGAGAGATAATTACCGCGCTTTTTTCCATAAAAACCAGTGTAGCACAGCTTTCCTAAAAATACAAAAACGCCGCGTCGAATACCTACTATTCCGCAACCAAAAGCCGCTTCTCCGCTTCTTCGAAATCGGGCGGCAGGGGGGCGGTGAAAGAGACTTGTTCGTGCGTGGCGGGGTGGATGAGGGCGAGTTTGTAGGCATGGAGGGCGAGGCGGTCGAAGCCGAGGAGTGCGGGGCGGCCGGGAGCGTAGAGAGGGTCGTGAATGACGGGGTGATGGATGAAGGAAAGGTGGACGCGGATCTGGTGGGTGCGACCGGTTTCGGGGAACACCTCCAAGTACGAAGCGCGAGCGTCGAGATTTTCGGGATTGGCACGATCAGAACCCCGGGAAATGGTGCGGAACGTAGTGCGGGCGTCGCGAAGCGTGCCATGGGGATCACGAGAACTACGAGAACTCCCACTCCCCCTTCCACGACCAATCGGCTTATCAATCACCCCGCGATCATCGTTCACGATGCCATACACAAACGCGCGGTACGTCTTATGCGCCTCACGCTCGGCAAACTGCCGCTTGAGCTTATCAAATGCCTTCTGCGTGGCGGCAATCACCATAATCCCGCTCGTGTCGCGGTCCAGGCGATGGACAATGCCTCCACGGGCAATCTCCTCCCCCTCCGATGGCTTTACCAACTCCCCAACCTCCGCCACGTGCGGAAAGCGCTCCGCGATCCACCCCGCCAGAGTCGGCGCATTCTCCCCTCCGCGAGAAGCGGCGTGCACCAAAAGCCCGCTCGGCTTGTTGACGATAATGATGCTTGGGTCTTGATATAAAATAGACGGCTCCTGCATAGATGCATAGTGTCATAGAAATATAAATTAGTACAGACATCCTCAGACACAAAAACCCCCAGCCATGGAGGAGCTGGGGGGTTGCGAACAAGTTTTCAAAACAATTTCCAGCGAGAAACACGATACACCTTATGTAATTCAATTAGAGTTAGAATTGTTGGAAGGTCGTGTGACGTTGCTAAATTATTCTAGAAACAAGTAAGCGGTAGCACGTTGTACACCGTGCGAGTCGAACTTGATCTTTGCGATCCTATGAACTTGTAGAAAGAACTTTACGGTACTTAAAATAACGGAGAAGCGTAATGTTAAGGACTCGGTTGCTTTCGATGAGTGAGGGACAGTCACCAAAAGCTCTAATATCTATTGTACTGTCCTTATTGTCTTAGACAAGAGAGTTCAGAGACAAAACTGTGGATAACTTTTACGGACACCAAAAGGGCTTGTGGGACAAGGTCGGATTGAAATATGACCTTGAGTATTACATTCTGCACGAAGCAGAAATAAACAGAGGTGGCACCTCCAAGCCCGGAGGAACCACCTCGAATACAAGCGCCAACCACCTTTACGATACAAAATACTGCTTGCGGATTTGCTGTACGTTTTCTTCTTCGGCAACTTCCTTGCGGTCCTTCCCTGCTTCCCCAAGCGTCTGCAAGTCCCTGTCTGATAGCTTGGCGAGTTCAAGCGCGCGCTGCTCAAGATATTCGACCGTGTTCTTTTCCGGGTCATCAAGGACTTCTTCCAGGAGCGTATGGAGCGTCCAGCCAATGCGAGGACCGGGTGCCTCTTTCGTGAGAGACATAAAGCGACCGCCATTGATCTTGAGCATACCGACAGTAATCGGATCACTGAGCGCTTGCGTGATCATTGAGTGGTACTTGCGAAGGCGGAACGGCTGTTCTTTGGGGCGCCCGGTGCCGATGCGGTCGCAGATACGCAAAGACATTAGTGTTTCGATGTTCTCTTTGCCCACATTGTTGATAATGCGGCGCACAGCGGAGAGCGTCACCTTGTCCGGATCCGAGAAAAACATATGCCAGCGCACCAGATTTTCAACCCGATCGACGGTTTCACGTGGAAACTTGAGGTTTTCCAGTATCTTTTTGGTCATTTTGCCGCCAATGACGTCGTGCCCGTGAAAGGTCCAGTCTTTCTTTTCGTCCGACCAGCGGCGGGCTCGAGGCTTCCCCACATCGTGAAAGAGCGCCGCCAGGCGTACATCCAGCGGGTAATTCTTGTCGGCAGCGTGTTGCAGCGCGCGGAGGTTGTGCTCAATGACCGTATATTTGTGCGCCTGGTTCTGATCTATGCCAATCCCCTCCTCTATTTCCGGCGCAATAATGGTCAAGATGCCAAGAGAGTGTGCAAACATAAGGGTCTTCATCGGCTGCGACGACAAAAGAATTCTTGAAAACTCGTCGCGGATGCGCTCTTGGGAAATCTTTTGGAGTAGCGGCGCACACGTTTGCATTGCGTCGCGCGTCGTTGTTTCTATGGAAAAATCTAGCTCTGCCATAAGGCGGACGGCGCGGAGGATGCGCAGGGCATCCTCGGCGAAACGTTCTGCCGGCACGCCCACGGCGCGAATAAGTCCTTTTTGCAAGTCTTTCTTGCCGCCAAAATCATCGACAGACTCATTGGTTGCCGGGCGGAAGGCTAAGGCGTTTATGGTGAAATCACGGCGCTGGAGGTCTTCGTGGATATTGTCGCTCCACGCTACGCTGTCCGGGCGACGGGCATCCGAGTACTTCCCTTCTTTGCGATACGGCGTCACCTCGATGACCCGCAACACCTCAGGCGCATCTTCCTGGACAATGCCTACGGTGCCAAAATCGTTGGTATAAAAGGTATTTGCAAACAAACCCTGTATCGCCTCGGGAGTGGCATTGGTGGTAACGTCCCAATCCTTCGGCGCCTTACCGAGCAAGAGGTCGCGCATACATCCACCCACCACATACGCCTCAAACCCCGCTTTTTCAAGGGTTTCAGTTACGAACAAGACTTCTTTGGGGATGAGGGTGGTGGTCATATCATTACTGTAGCAGATTTGGCGTTTTTGTCGTACTATTACATATGCAACACACAGTCACTGCTCCCGTGGTGAAATGGATATCACAACAGGCTTCGAACCTGTCGTTGGGGGTTCGAGTCCCTCCGGGAGCATTAAAAACAAGGTTTTGACTGCAAAGCAATGCGTCAAAGGGTTTCCCTCTTCTCTTTCCTCCGGATATGACTTTCACGGGAAACATTGTGCGATGTGTAAACTATGGCGAGTGAAAGTCATATCCGCAGGGCGTTCGCTCGCGCAAAAAACAAAAAGCGTAAGTGAAAGCCTAGCGGCTCTCACTTACGCTTTTTGTTTTTTGCACTCACTCACTAGTGCGGATAGGGAGAATCGAACTCCCACCCCGTCCTTGGCAAGGACGTGTCCTACCACTAAACGATATCCGCTTTACCGAACTTAGACCTCTTTCAAAAGTCCTCCCTGTCTGAAAAGCGCGTGACCCTACTGCAACCTCTTGTCTCGACGCTCAATGGGCAACAAGCCCATTTCGGTCTCCGACAAAAGGTCTCGCTACGGGTCACGCGCTTTTCAGCCTGGGAACCCGACTTTCGAAAGAGGTCTATTTTATTGTACCGCAACCGGTAAAAATCGCAAACCCATGCACAACAAGGACGGGCTGTGGAAAGTCTTAGTGATCCTGTCTGTTTTTGACGTCCTTACGGCGGTTCGTTTTTCTATTTTTATGGCCAAACGTTTCCAAAGGGACCCAAAGGCCTGGCGGATAACTTCCCTTCTGCATCAACGGTTATTCACAAAACTGTGGATAACTCTGGGGATAGGTGGATAAAGGACCGATCTGTGACAGCTGTGGGTTGTCCGCCACTGATTCCTTTAAAACCCTTTATTTGTAAGGGTTTTATGTGTAAAAGCCTTCTGGAAGGACAGCTATCCGCCGTCCCTTGTCCACATATCCCCTGTCTTATCCACAGGTTGCCCGGCATATATGGAGAATGCTTTCACGTGAAGCGTTTCATGTGAAAGCATTCCATAGAGGCTGCGGTAGAATAAAGATATGGAAACAACAGACACTCTCCCGACGGGAATGCTTGGTGAAAGTATTGCCTGCCGGTATTTGCAAGAATGCGGTTACCGTATTGTTACTAGAAACTTTCTCCGTAAGGGTGGGGAAATAGACATTGTTGCCGAAAAGGAGGGGCGGCTGCATTTCGTGGAGGTCAAGACTGTTTCATGTGAAAGAGGTCGGGAGCCGGCGTGGCACCCGGTTGAGAATTTACACGCAGCGAAACTAAGGAGAGTGACTTCTACCGTGTACAACTACCTGGCGACATTTCACGTGAAGCGAGAGGACTGGCAGATCGATGCGGTGCTTGTGCGTGTTGACCGCTTCCACAAGGAGGCAGACATCGAGTTTTACGAAGCAATTGGGGGTTAAGGGCTATGCACCGAGGCAGTTACGCGCTACACTGTATAAGTATCTTAGACATGTTCTATTGGACATTATTAAAAGACACGGGCTGTCGTATACCGGTAGTACGCTTGCTTTGGGAGCATGATGACTGGGTTCGATTCCCAGCAGCCCGATAGATAGGAGTTTGGTGTATAGAGAGGATTTCATATGAAACGTATTGATCTCATTTCACCGGCGTCGGAGGACTATGCTTTGCTGGACTCCGGGGCAGGGGAGAAGCTGGAGCGGTATGGGACGCAAGTGTTGGTGCGACCGGATCCGCAGGTGTTGTGGCCGAAGAATGATGTGGCGCAATGGGGAAGCGCTGACGGTCGTTTTGTGCGTGAAGGAACCACCGGCAAATGGCTGTGGCGCGCCGGATCCGTGAAAGAGTGGGGGATTGGGTATAGTGGTCTACGCTTTCTTGTTCGCCCCAACTCCTTTAAGCACACCGGATTGTTTCCTGAACAAGCGGCTAATTGGGCTTGGGTGCGCGGCCTGATAGCGGCATCGGCGGCGCCGGTATCCGTGCTTAATCTCTTTGCCTACACCGGCGGCGCTACAATGGCGGCGGCGCAGGCAGGCGCGAGCGTGACGCACGTGGACGCGTCTAAGACCGCCGTGGCGTGGGCACGTGAAAACGCCGTGGCTTCAGGATTGGCAGATAAGCCCATTCGCTGGTTAACCGAGGATGTGCTGGCATTTGTGCGACGTGAAATCAAACGAGGGGTGAAATATGACGGGATTATTATGGATCCGCCGTCATTTGGTCGCGGCCCGGATGGGCAGGTCTGGCACATTGAGGAAGATTTTATGCCGCTGATTGCGCTGTGTCGGGAGCTTTTGTCTGAGAAACCCTTGTTTTTTATAGCTAACGGCTATGCCGCCGGGTACGCTCCGCTCGCTTTTGCCTACAATCTACAACCGCTCGAGAGCGCGTTCGACGGGGAAGTGGAGTATGGGGAGCTACATTTGGCCGAGCTAGGCGGAAAACGCGAGCTGCCAAGCGGTATTTATGCACGATGGACAGGCGGCGGGGGCGGAGCGGAGTAGGAAGTGTTTCATATGAAAAGCACCAATCCAGCACTTTCTGGGGGACATCAGCGTTTCATATGAAACTATTTCACGGCGTCTGAGAGTTGTTTTGTAAGGCCGGGCGCAATATCTGCGTTGAATTGTGCGGCTTTTGCTTGTAGGTCACCGGAAAGCAGACCGTTGATGCCGCCCAAGCCGTCCGCCTGAAGCACGTGATCGATGTGCGCCAATGAAACAGCGCGGAGGTCGCGGCCGGCGGTTGTTGCCGCTTCGGTGTCGGTTACAATGATGCCGGCAAGCGTTCCGTCGCTTGCATGCACGGCGGCGCCGCCGGAAGACCCACCCTGCGACACCATACTGCCCGGGATAGAAAACAAATCCACCCATTGGTCTTCTTTGTGAAATACATATACCTTGCCGACATTCGCGTAGGCGGAGGTTTGATATAGGCCGGTTAAAATAGACGCGCCGTGTAAAAAGCTTGCCGGATACGCCGCCAGAAGCATCTGTTCGTTCGGCTGTGGGTCGGCACCGCTCATCGGCAAGCGGGGAAATGCGGCGGGGAGCGTGCCTGCCGGATTGATGGTGCCGGTAATACGGAGGAATGCGAAATCGTTTTCGCCGGTGCCCGTGGGGGCGGAAGAAGTGATTTGTGACGCGTTTTGCGCCACCCACGCGGGGGACAGATAGAGCAGCTCGGCGGTATACATCGCACGGGCGGGGGAGCCGACGCGCACCACGCACTGCACATTGTCCTTTATCGGATAATCGCGCATCAGGAAAAACTGCGCGACGTGGGAATTAGTAAGGATAATGCCGCGGGAATCTACCAGCACGCCGCTACCGCTCATAGGACTGAGCGTGGCGCTGCTGCCTGCCGTGCACATAATGTTCACAATAGCCGCGCGCGCCTGGGCATTAAGGGCCTCAGGAGAGATGGTGGGTGGCTGCGGAACGATTGGTGCGGGCGCGGGAGATGGGGCAGGGGAGGCAACTGTAATGGGAGCCGCCGCTGGAACCTCCTTGATCACCGCCGGTTTGTGTACGGGCGCAGCGGTCTTTATAAAAGACTTTGTCTTAGACACTGTTGTAGTGGCGATCGGCAGCACACTGATCACAGACGTACTTGCCACTCGCGTTTTCATCAGTGAAAAAGGCACCGCGGGCACTGTCGCAGCCTTGTATTCAACCGTAGAAGTTGCCACGTGAAACACCAATCCCAGCAGCAGACTAGCCCCGACGGACATTCCCGCCACAACTTTCGCCGCAACCGCCGCTATACCACTCATATCCGTATCATACTATTTTGTTGCATATACGCACCTCCGCCTGCTACGATACAGACATTGCGGGCGTAGTTTAGTGGTAAAATGGCTCTCTTCCAAAGAGCAGTTGCGAGTTCGATTCTCGCCGCCCGCATAGAGATTTATTAACGTTATATATCTAGTATGAACATTGAACTCACCAAAGATCAGTTTCGCGAATTATTGTTGTTGGCGTCGGTTGGTAATCACGTGCGCCGGGGGGCGCTGGCGGGGGAGGAATTGTATATTCCGGAGCGCGATGAGGCATTGATGACGGCGCTGTATGAAATGGCGTACGAGGCGGGAATAGGGGAGGTGGAAACGGACGGAAACAATCGCACGGAAGAAAACTCAGGCGCCATTGTGCCGACACAGAAGCTTGAAGATGCGGTGCATACGCTCTTGGAGGATTTTGCGGACGAGAGGTTCTGGCACGAACTCAGCCTATTGCTCGCACAACGCGATATAGAGCGCACCCTGACGCCTGACGAGCAGTTGGGTATGGAATTGAGCGGGGGGATACTTCCTGAGCGCTTATACGAGGTTTGCGAGCGGTACAGTATGGAGTTTGAGACGTTTGGGATTGATCGCTTGGAGATAAACGAAAATGCGCAGGTGTCGGATTTGCGGGATGTGTTGTAGATTACCGCTCAGCACAACGAAAAAATACCCCAATTGGGGTATTTTTTCGTTGTGCACACTATCTTTTTGACCTATTTTCCTGCAACCGCGTCCTTGAGCGCTTTCGCGGCTTGGAACTTCGGCACACGGGTTGCCGGGACGGCTACCGCTTCGCCGGTGCGAGGATTACGTGCCGTTCGTGCGGCGCGCGGCTTCACTTTAAAAATACCGAGACCGGCGATGGCGACGTCTTCGCCCTTCTTGAGGCCGCCAATGACCGCTTCAATGACCGCTTCAACCGCGCGCTCTGCGTCCGCTTTTGTTGAACCGATAACCGTCTGCACCTTTTCTGCGATGTCTTGCTTATTCATATTTCATAGCTAAAAACGGATAATGAACACTCACGAGACGTCTGTGCCCTCAGAACAGTGCGCCTGCGGGTAGTATACGGTGTCTAAAAAAGCTTGCAACTGTGGACGAAGTGTAAATCTCCACTATCGGCAAGCGCGGCGTACCCGTCATCCGATCGCGCGCCGGACGAAAAACTATGCTATGCTCTGAAGTATTATGGCAAAAAAGCTTGAAATCATTGGCATTTCCGGGGTCGGCGGCAGTTTTTCCGAAGAAGCGGCAAAAACATTTATTAAGAAAAATAACGTAAAGAATGCCGAAATCCGGTATTTGGTATCTGTGGAAAATGTCCTCACCGCACTGGAGGCAGGAGACATCACCACCGGCATTTTCCCGATCGAAAATTCCAACGGCGGCATCGTTATCGAAGCGGTGTATGCGATGGCGAAACATCGGTTCGCAATCAAGAAATTGTTTGAGATCGATATTCACCACAACCTGCTCGTGAAGAAAGGCGTGACTGCCGGTTCGATCCGCGAGATAACCTCCCACGACCAAGCACTCAAACAGTGCCGAATGTATCTCAAGCGCAAATGGCCGAACGTAAAGGTCGCCGAATACGCTGACACCGCGAAGGCTGCGGAAGATCTCTCGAAAGGGAAGCTCCCCAAAACCACCGCCGTCATCGCCTCCCGCGCCGCCGCCGAGCTCTACGGCCTGGATATTTTGGAGGAATCCATTCAAGATTTGAAATTCAATTACACGAGTTTCGTGGTCGCGACGGCACTAAAATAGCCATATAACACAAAAGAAAACCGCCGCCCTGACTTTCTGTCGGGACGGCGGGTTTTTGTGGTGACAACGCCTCACTCGTACGCAAGAGTTGGCGCGAGACCAAGGTAGTTTTCCGGCGTAATGGTGAGCAACTTCTGCCGCACATCCTCCGGTATTTCGAGACTGTTCACGAACTCGTGCAGGTCGGCCAGCGTAAGGCGTTTCCCGCGCGAGAAGTCTTTCAATAGCCCGTACGCATCGGGGAAGCCGGTAGCACGGAGTATTGTTTGGTACGCTTCCGCAATAACCTCCGGATGCGCCGCGAGTTCCGCACGGATCTTGGCCTCATTCGCCGAAATCTTGCCGAGCCCGCGGAGAATAGCGCCGTACGCGATCATACAATGACCCAGCGCCGTACCGAAGCTCCGCTCCACCGTGGAATCCGACAGATCCCGCTGCAGGCGCGAGATTGGCAATTTCCGGGAGAAGAACTCCAGGAGCGCATTCGCCACACCCAGATTCCCCTCAGCGTTCTCGAGGTCGATAGGGTTTACTTTGTGCGGCATCGCGGACGAGCCAATCTCGCCATCAACCGGCTTCTGCACGAGCCAATCATCGCTGACATACCGCCAGAGATCCTGACAGAGATCAAGGAGGATCGTGTTCGCCCGCCGGATGATATCGAACAGTTCGGCGTAGGTGTCGTGCGATTCGATTTGAGTAGTGGTGCGGTTCACGACCAAATCCGGTAACAGGCTGGACTGATTGAAGCAGTTTTGGATAAACTCCTCTGTAAAATCCATCCAGTCAACGTCCGGGAATGTTACATGAGCAGCGTTATGGTTGCCGCTGGCGCCGTTACATTTGACCAGCAGATTGTAGCCGTCAAGCGCATCTAGTTGTCGATTTAAACGGCAAATGAAGACCGCGAACTCCTTGCCTAGCGTGGTCGGTGTCGCCACCTGCCCGTGCGTCCGGGCAAGCATCGGAAGAGAATCATACTGATCTACAAAACACCCCAAAGCCAACCGAATCTTCCCAAGAGCCGGCACCAGTCCCCGATCGACCGCCCCGCGCAGCATGAGTGCATACGCGAGATTGTTCACATCTTCGGAGGTACGCGCCCAATGGATCCATTCCACCGCATCGGCGAGCGAGGTTTCGGCGAGACTGTCCCGCAGGAACAGCTCACACGCCTTCACGTCGTGATTGGTGGCCTTGTGGCGGCCATAGCCCTTGGTTTCGATCGCCTTAATGATCTCCGCATCCTCCACCGAAAGATCGTGGAGCGAGCGCAGAAAGGTTATTTCGGCCTCCATAAACGCGCGCAGCGGCACGCCGACACATTGCGACAGCGCAATGAGGTACTCGATCATCACAATGATGCGATGTTTGATAAGCCCATGCTCGCTGAAGTATTCGCGAAGCGGCGCGGTTGCCCGAAGGTACCGTCCGTCGACGGGGGTCAAAGCCAGAAGACTGCTCATATTCTCTTCCTTTCAGGGTTTTCGTGCATTGCGTGAAAGAGCGTTCGAGGTAGATTTGAACATAATTTTGAATATTTCGCAAATTTCTTGCACCCTTTCCCACGCGGGCGGTATACTTGTTGGTATGAACACTCAAGAACTCGAGACGTACAAGGTGGGGTTGGAAGGTGAGTTGGTGCGGTTGGAGGGGGAGCTCAAGACGGTTGGGCGACCGAACCCTGATACGAAAGGGGATTGGGAGGCAACCGTAACCGATGCCGACTCGACCGCCACGGAGCCGGACGAGCTCGACGACCGCGCCGAAGAAGCCGAGGAAAATCAAGGGATTTTGGATGCCCTGGAAATCAGTTGGCGCAACACCAAGCGCGCATTAGCGAAGGTGGCGGCGGGCACCTATGGCACCTGCGAAGTATGCAGCGCACCTATCGAAACCGCCCGCCTCCAAGCCAACCCCATCGCCCGCACCTGCGAGACGCATATGGCACAGGAGGAGAGTTTAGCGAAATAGATTCCCGCATCAAAAAAAGAATATTGGGCGTCGCTACATCCCAGCGGCGCCCTTTTCTTTTTAGAAAACAACACCACCGCAGATGGTTTGTTTTGGCAAGGTATCGTGGCTTCGGTATAAAAAGTATAATGCTTTGTATGACGACGACTCGAGAATTATGGGACGATGCGCTCATTGATCTTGAACTCACTACTCCAAAAGCCGCGTTCACCACCTGGTTTAAAGACACCCACATTGTGCGCGTGGACGACGGGGTCGTGTTCGTGGGTGTTCCCAGCCAATTCATTCGCGACTGGCTTTTCAGTAAATACCACAAACAAATCCTCGCCTCGCTCCGCAAAGCCTCCGAAAGCGTGCGCTCGGTGGAGTACCTCATCTCCAAACATCCTAAAAAGACAGACGAGGAGGTAAAACCGGCGGCACTCACTGAGCTACCACTTGAAAGCGTGCATATGCAGACCAATCTCAACCCGCGCTACACTTTCGACACCTTCATTGTCGGCTCATTCAATGAAATGGCGTACGCCGCAGGACAAGCCGTCACCCGCAAACCGGGCACCGCCTACAACCCGCTTTTTGTGTATGGCGAAACCGGGCTTGGTAAAACCCACCTTATGCAAGGTATCGGCAACCATTTCCGCAGCAAAATGCCCGACCGGAAGGTGTTTTACGTCACGGCGGAGAAGTTCTACCTGGAATACGTTTCCGCGATGCAGGGGGGCAAAATACCCCACTTTAAGACGCGCTACCGCGAGTATGACCTCCTCATAATGGACGACATTCAGTTTCTTTCGAATAAAACCGGCACCCAAGAGGAGCTTTTCCACCTTTTCAACACCTTATTTGATAAAAATAAGCAGCTGGTCTTCTCGGCAGATACCCACCCGAACTCCATCCAAAAGCTCGCGGATCGCCTCAAGTCCCGTTTCAATCAGGGAATGATTGTGTCCGTCTCGTGTCCGGATCACGAAAGCCGCGTCGCCATCATTCGCACCAAGATCGCCGCAAGGGAAGTGGTACTGGAGGACGACGTCCTTGATTTTATTGCCGCATCTGTGGAAGGAAACGTGCGCGAACTGGAGGGCGCCGTCAATTTGGTGCTTTTGACGGCGGAAATAAGCGACAAACCTATTGATATCAACACCGTAAAACAACTCCTCCGCAACGCCAACACCCCTAAAAAGTCGGTTTCCGTGGAAGAAGTGGTGAAAGTTATTGCCGATTTCTATGGCATCGACACCCAAGATGTGTACGAAAAGACCCGCCGGAAAGAAGTGGTGCGCCCACGACAAGTCATTATGTACCTCCTGCGCGACGATTTTAAGATATCATTCCCAACCATCGGCGAGAAAATGGGCGGCCGCGACCACACCACCGTCATCCACTCCTGCGAAAAAATCCGCGAAGAAGCCCGAAACGACAGCGTCCTCGCCGGCGAACTCCAGCAGATTAGGAATATGCTCAAGTAGACATCCGACACGGCAAAAACTGTCCCCATATCACTGGGGACAACCTGTGCACAAAGTCTAACAACCTGTATACAACTCGGATACCAAAAATCTCTCCACACCCAACCCCACAACACCTGGGTATAACTTTCTGACATGTAGAGGATAACCTCCCCATACCCGCAACCATATTCCCGACTTATCCACTATCCACACCCCTTTCTTACTCTTCTTGCTTTTATTTTCTTTTTTTAATTCAATTCAAATACAAAAAACCCAAAATACGCTATTATGTGGATATGAAATTCGAATGCTCAATGGAACAGTTTTTGCCGGCGGTTTCACTTGCGGCTCGTTTTGTGCAAAAACAGTCGGGATTGCCGGTACTTGGTTGTATTCTTATGATTGCCGAAGGTTCAGAAGTGTTACTGCGAGCCACTAATCTTGAGTGTGGCGCTGAGGTTGTGGTACCGGCAAAGGTTTCGGAGGGTGGCACTGCGGCCATTTCAGGAAATGTTCTGCTCGGATTTCTTTCCAATGTACGCGGAAAATCCATTACCGTGGCATTAAATGAGGGTACGGTCCGTTTTTCTGCCGATCGCGCCAGTGCGTCCATAAAAACCATCCCGCACGAAGATTTCCCGGCACTACCAAGGGTTCCTGCTGAAAAAATGTTTTCACTGAAAGCATCCGATCTGGCAAAAACACTCAGAAGCGTGCTCCATTGTGCCTCTGTTTCAAACATCAAGCCCGAATTACAAAGCATTTTACTCTCTGGCGATGCTGGGAAGCTGTTTGCTGCCGCCACCGACTCGTTCCGTTTGGCGGAGAAACAGGCACCGCTAAAAAGTCGTGGTGGTATACCGAACCTACTCCTGCCGGCGCGCAATGCCGCCGAACTCATTCGCATTCTTGAGTCCGCTAAAAATGAGGTGGAGGTGTATTACAATGAAAACCAGCTTTCGGTGCAGGTTGGTGGGGTGTATTACACCAGCCGTCTCCTGGATGGAGCGTTTCCGAACTATCGCCAGATCGTGCCGACCCAAAGTACCACCGAAGCCGTTATTTTGCGCGAGGATTTTGCCCAGGCGCTCAAAGGCCTCTCTATTTTCAGCGATAAATTCCTGCAAGTAACTTTTGAAGTGGATGCAAAGGAAAAGGTAGTAAAACTTTCTTCCCGAAACGCCGACGTCGGTGAGCAGGAAAGTGTGCTCAAAGCCGCCGTCTCCGGCGAAAGCATCAAAATGTCCTTTAATAGCAAGTATCTCGGCGACTCCCTCCTCCCCATCTCCGGCGAAAGCGTCCGCCTCCAACTAAACGGCCCCGGCCGCCCCATGCTAATCAAAGATTCCTCCGACGACTCCTACTTCTACATCGCCATGCCGATGAATCGGTAGAAGATGATGAGTGAAAAGGAAAATCCCCATAGAAGACAAGTGGTCTTCTATGGGGATATTGCTATTCTTCGCCGGCCGCAAGTTCGGCGGCGTGCTTGAGTAGTTGCCGAACTTCTGCGGTGTTTGTGCCGCTGGCAATAAGTACTCCGTGTATTCCCGGCAGATAAGAGAGGGGAAAAACACCTCGGGCGTTGGTTTCTCCAACCTTTGGTTGCCAAGCGATTCCCGCCGACCGCAAACGCTCCCAGAAAGTCAGGATCGATGCACTTGGAGTGATTCGTCTGGAGATTACCACTCCTTCAGTGCTGTAGAGTTTGCGGAACAGAAGAACAAAGAAGGCCTCGGTCCAGCGTCCGGTGTTTGGGTCGTCCATGTATAACTTCCCGTTGGCGCCGAAAAGAAAATCGATGCCGCCGACCCCAACCGGCCTCGTTTTTTTGATGTAGATGCGGCACATTTCTTCCGCTTCGGCTATCAATTCTGGTGGAGCCTCTGCGGGGACTTGTGTTCCGCTGTATACGCCGCCCGCAACACTTTGTTCGGTGAGGCAGCCGATTTTGTCGCCAACAAAATGGATGCTGTAGGAGCGCACGCCGTCCGGCCCAAGGGCCAACTCAATGCTTTCCTCCAACACCACGTCGCCGGTGGCGAAATTGTACTCTTCAAGTCGACGACGACTGGCGGGATTAACAATACCCTCGCCACCGTCGTAGTCTGTCGGCTTCAAGATGCACCGGGAATGAAGACGTCTATGTGCCTCAAGCAGTTCCTCGGTGGTTGTTGCCACAAAACCGCGTGGGATGCGCAAACCATCGACGTTGCATAGTGGCTGATGAATCTCCTGCGGTGAAATGTAAGGATGTAGCGCCGCTTTTGTGCCGTTTTGGCGACGCCAAACAGGCGGATCGCACAACACGGGAATACCGAGCCTTCGAGACAGGTCGTCTACAGCGTCGTGACGAGAGTAGGGCATCAATACGAACTCGTTGCCCCTTGCAAACTCTCGTACCCGAGCCGCCTCGTTGCCGCAGAAGCTTTTTTCGAGTGTGGAAAACTCCCCACGAGCCACTTGTATCTGGTCTTCGCCCAACCCCAGCACGTCCATACAGAAATCCGCGAATTCCTGTACTAAATGATGTCGGGGCAGAATAGCCACGTCCCCGGTTGTGCCGGGGCGAAGGATGGGTATGGCGCGAGCGGGCATATATAGGTCGTCCCGCTCCTCGCTGGTGCGGTCGAACATCCCGCCGCGCCCACCGAGAGAAAAGAGAATTCTCCCGGAACTACCGGCGATATCTTCGTGACGAATACCTACTGTGGCCATTGTGGCCTCCTGTTGCTAGAGAATCTGACAAGGTGCTCGAGCGGCACTCCAATGTAACCGTCGTTGTGTCTGAAAATATGATACATTTTCCAAAATAGAAGTCAAGTATCTGTTAAAAGCATAAGCAAAATAAGGCTTTTTAGAATTTGTATGCATTAGTGTTTATGAAGTCTTCAGCAGAAAAGGTGAGGTGTTGGTGATGTGAAACCATGGGTTGTTCGCTTCGTTGTGGGTTCGTTTGTTTCGTTAGACCATAAAAGCGGACCTCTCGTCCGAAGGTTGCCGGGTATTCCTTGATGTATGGGAACAGTACGCCCCAATCTTTGGTCTCGGCCCTTTCGACCGATACTGGGACGCCCGCACCACACCACTTGGTTTTTCAAGGCGTGGGTTCCAGACCCTATATCGCTCCTGGGATAATGTGGAGCTTTTCTTTTGACATGGAAAACGTGTGGCATTATATTTCACAATAGAGGTTATTGCAGTGGAGGGGATACAGAAATGACAGGCAAGAGGTTTGTGAAAAAAGGTCGGCCGAATGCTTTTGTTAAGGTGTCGGGCGATGAATTTAGAAACAGGGCTTTCCTTGAGTGGGTGCGGAAGCTGTGCGGCGAGTACTGGGTGGTCATTTGTGTCGGCGGCGGCACTCAAATAAACGAAGCCTTCGAGACGCAGGGCTTTCCGGTTAAGCCGCATGGCCCGATGGGGAGAGAGATGGACTCGTTCCCTGAACGCCAACTTCACCGCGATACGCTCGAACGAAATCAGGTGGAACTACAGGATCTGCTGCACGATATGGGCATTTCCGCCGCTATTGAAATTCCCTACATCATGCTCGGTAATGTGCTCTGTCCGGTAAATGGCGACGAGATGGTTCACGCCGCGTATCTTGGTTTTCATCAGCTTTTCGTTGTCACAACACCGGAACGCCTGGAAAAGAAAAAAGCACAGTTCGCCGACCTTCCCAAAGTAGAAGCGGTTGCTTTCTGATCGCCGCACGCAAAACGCCCCGATCTGTCGGGGCGTTTTTTTTGACTTTATTTCGTGCTTCGTGTAGTATAGCCAGTACGCCCAAGTTAAGGGCGTTTTGCGTAACGACATATGCGGAGCATATAGTCGCCGCATCGCTCGGGAGGAAAAAACCAGAGCAATTTGCGTCACGATATGGCAAAAACTTCTACCATCGTTCGATCTACTCGAACCCCGAAATTCGCTTCTCGGGTTGTTCGTCGTTGCTTCCGTTGCGGACGCAAGCGCTCCTATATGCGCGACTTTGATATGTGCCGTATGTGCTTCCGCGAGGCGGCGAGCGAAGGGCTTATTCCGGGCGTTCGCAAATCATCCTGGTAATATTTTATGGTAAACGATCCTATTGCCGATTTCCTGGTACGACTTTCCAACGCGAGCGCGGTGCGTCACGAACGCGTGCTGGTGCCGTACTCCAAAATGAAAGACGCCATCGCGCAGGTGTTGGCGAAGGAGGGCTATGTCGGCGAGGTAAAGAAATCGAATACTGGTGCGCTCCGCGTTGAGCTTAAGTACACCAATGATCGCCCGGCTGTTTCCGGCTTCAAGCGCCTTTCCAAGCCGTCCCGCCGCCTCTACACCGGCATCCACGACATTCATCCGGTTAAGAACGGCAAAGGGTTGTTGGTACTCTCCACTCCGGCGGGTATCCTCACCGGCAACGAAGCCCGCAAGCAGAAGGTCGGCGGCGAAACATTGTTCGAAATTTGGTAAAAATTATATGGCACTCCCCCGTCTTGCAAAAAAACCGATTGTTGTTCCTCCGAAGACGGAAGTCGTCGTCGCGGACGGCATTGTGCGCGTCAAAGGCCCTAAAGGCGAGCTTTCCCGCCCGGTTCCGGCGAACATCATCAATATCGACATCACCCCGGAGGGTGTTTTGGTAACGCCAAAGAAAGAGTCTATTGAATCCAAGGTCCTCACCGGCACGTTCGCGTCTCATATTCGCAATATGATTATCGGCGTCAATGAGGGTTTCACTAAAAAGCTTTTGGTTGACGGCGTCGGCTACAAGTGGGAGGTGAAGGATGGTGTTATCACCCTCGCGCTCGGCTTTTCACACCCGGTGAAGGTGCCGGTTCCGGCAAATCTCACTATTACGATTGATAAGACGGGTATGTTGATTGCGGGCTTTGACAAGGAAGTGGTTGGGCAGTTCGCGGCAAACATCCGCAAGCTCAAGAAGCCGGAGCCGTACAAGGGCAAGGGCATCCGCTATTCCGACGAGGTTGTCCGCCGCAAGCAGGGTAAGAAGGCCGCGTAGTTCGCCATACATATTTATATGAAAAAGACCGATAAAAAAACAGTATTGCGCATCCGCCGTCACGGCCGTGTCCGATCCCAGGTGACCGGCACCACCGAGCGCCCGCGTTTGGCTATTTACAAGTCCAATCGCTACATTCACGCGCAGCTTATTGATGACTCCAAGGGCCATACGCTCGCGTCCGGCAGCACCAAGGAGTCTACGGCGAAGTCCGCCAAAAAGTCCGAGGATGCGATCTGGCTCGGCGGCGAGGTTGCCAAACGCGCCAAAGAAGCGCATATTTCAAGGGTGGTGTTCGATCGTGGCGGTTTCCGCTATATTGGTCGAGTCGCGGCTTTTGCGGATGCGGTGCGCGCCGGAGGTATTGAATTCTAAACTATATGACTGAAGAAATCATCAAAACGACGGAGGCAGCAACGGTACCGGTACCGGCGCCTGTAGTCGCGACCGCCTCCCACTCGAGTTCCGACCGCGGCGGCTCCCGCGACAATAAGAACCGCCGCGACCGCCGTCCGTCCTCCCGTCCGCCGCGACCGCGCAGCGAGTTCGACCAGCGCAACATCAACGTGCGCCGCGTGACCCGCGTGGTATCCGGCGGCCGCCGCTTCTCGTTCAGTGTTTCCATCATCATCGGCAACCGCAAAGGCAAGGTCGGCGTCGGCGTCGGCAAAGCGGGTGACACGGCGCTCGCAGTGGACAAGGCTGTCCGCGCCGCCAAGAAGAATATGATCACAATTCCGCTCACCAAGAATTCCTCCATTCCGCACGAGGTAAACGCCAAGTTCTGCTCCTCTCTGGTGAAGATCATTCCGGTGGAAGGTCGCGGCCTGGTTGCCGGTTCCTCGGTGCGCTTCGTGCTCGAGCTCGCCGGTATCACCGACGTCATCGCCAAGATTAGCTCCGGCTCCAAGAACGGTCTCAACAACGCCCAGGCCGCCATCGAAGCGCTCAAGCAGCTCAAGGCGTAATTCATCCCAATCACATTTTTATGCAACTTCACGAACTCAAACGAGATACCCCGAATAAGAAAGAGAAGCGCGTTGGTCGCGGCGGTAAACGCGGCAAAACCAGTGGTCGCGGCACCAAGGGTCAGAAAGCCCGCGCCGGTCACCGCATTTTGCCGGCTATCCGCGAGATCCTCAAAAAGCTTCCGAAGCGCCGCGGCTATAAGCTGACGAGTATTCAGGATGCGGCGTTGGTGGTCAATGTCCGCGCGCTCGAGCAGGCGTTTGCGGCAGGCGATACGGTTACGCCTGCATTGCTCGCCGAGCGCAAGCTCATCCGCGGCCGCCAAGGCTCCAAGCTCCCGGTTAAGGTTCTTGGCACCGGCGAACTCACCAAGAAGCTCACCGTCACCGGCTGCACCGTCTCCGCCGCAGCACGCACCAAGATCGAAGCGGCGGGGGGTTCGGTGCAGGAGTAGCTCTTTAATCTTTAGGGCCTAAGGGGGCTGCCCCCTCTCCCCTCACGGGGAGATGGCTGGGGTGAGGGGTGAGGGTCTCTTAAACACCACCGTACATTTATGTCCATTTTCTCGAAATTTTCCGTACTGTTTACCGACAAGACCTTGCGCAATCGCGTGTTGTTCGTGATTGGTGCGCTTTTCGTGTCCCGCCTGCTTGCGGTCATTCCGGTGCCGGGCGTGAATCAAGCGGCGCTCAACGCCCTTTTCAACAGCAACCAAATGCTCGGTATGTTGAGCCTCTTCTCCGGCGGCGGCCTTTCCAACCTTTCCATCGTACTCCTGGGCGTCGGTCCCTACATCACCGCGTCGATCATTATGCAGCTCGTGACGCTGCTTTCTCCGCGCATCAAAGCGATGTATCAGGAAGAGGGCGAAGCCGGTCGCCAGAAGTTCACGATGTATTCCCGCTGGCTCACGCTGCCGATTGCGCTTATTCAGGGTTCCGGTTTCTTGCTGCTGCTCGAGCGTCAGGCAATCATACCGAGCCTTACCTTGTTCGCCTTCTTGGTGAACCTCACGGTTATTGTCACCGGCGCCATCCTTCTTATGTGGATCGGTGAGCTTATGTCTGAATTTGGTATTGGCAACGGTATGTCGCTGCTCATTTTCGCGGGTATCGTCGCGCGTTTGCCGCGGCTCTTCAGTCAGGCGGCGCTTACGTTTGATTACACCCAAATCCCTGTCTATCTCGGCTTTTTGGCGGCAGCATTACTGGCGACCGCGGCGGTGGTGGCGATTACCGAAGCCGAGCGCCCGGTGCCGGTTACCTATGCCAAGCAGGTGCGTGGCCTTAAAACCTACGGCGGCACCAGTACCTATATGCCGCTGCGCCTCAATCAGGCTGGCGTTATTCCTATCATCTTTGCGCTGTCGCTCCTGCTTATTCCGCAAATGGTCGCGAGCTTCTTCGTGGCTTCCGGTCGCGGCTGGATGCTGACGAGCGGGCACTATGTCCTCGGTTTGCTCCAAAATCTCTGGCTCTACGGCGCCGCGTACTTCATTCTCGTATTCATTTTCACGTTCTTCTACACTGCGATTACGTTTGAACCCAAGACCGTCGCCGAAAACCTCCAGCGCAACGGCGCCTTCATCCCCGGCATTCGCCCCGGCAATGCCACGGTTGAATTCCTCTCGGTCGTCGTCACTCGCATCACCTTCATTGGCGCCCTCTTCCTCGCCGTCATTGCCGTGATGCCGACCATTGTGCAGGCCATCACCCACGCCCAAGCCCTCACCATCGGCGGCACCGCCCTCCTGATCGTCGTGTCCGTAGTCCTCGACCTTTCCCGCCGCATCGAGGCACAGCTTTCCGTGAGGGAGTACTAGGGTTTGAGCGGCCTCCTCTCCCCTCACGGGGAGAGGATTGAGGTGAGGGGTGAATGTCCGGGTAAGCGGAGAAGATTAAGGTTGGCATAATCCTCGGGCTTCACCCATCATCCCAACCTTCTCCCCGTGAGGGGAGAAGGGGCAGCCCCCCGTAAGGATATACTTAGTCTATGCCCCTATCCCACCACCTCATCGTCATAGCCGGACCTTCCGGTAGTGGAAAAGATTCTGTTGCGGCGGCGCTGCTGGCGCGTTTTTCGAACATTGTTCGAACAGTGACCGCAACCACCCGCGCCCCTCGCCCGGGCGAGGTGAACGGCGTCAACTACCACTTTTTAACAAACGAACAGTTCAAAGAAGCGCTCGCCGCCGGAAACATTCTCGAATACTACCACCGCCCGGACACCGACACCTATTACGGCACCTATAAGCCCGACATTGAGGCGCGGTTGGTGGCGGGAAAGATCGTGATCTCTGTCGTGCAGATCGTCGGTGCGAAATATCTCAAAGAACATTACGGCGCAACAACTTTTTTCATAATGCCGCCGTCGCCGGATGCATTCGAAGCCCGCATCCGTGCCCGTTCGCCGATGAGCGACGTGGAATGGGAGGAGCGCCGGAAGATTACCGAGGACGAGGTGACCAACGACGCCCCCTGGTACGATTACCGCATTGTGAACGAGGACGGTAAACTCGAACAAGCAGTCGAATCCGTGATAAAAGTTCTCCACAGCGAAGGATTTGTGCTTGAAAATGCATAGTACACTTTAGAGTAGAGGTTACTCTGTCTCTAGGTGGAGGTGGTGCTATGGCGCGTTCAAGTTTTTACGAAAAACAAAAAGCAGCGGAAGACCGTGCGGCGCGCTGGTGGACGGTCGGAGGTCTGTTGTTCGCGGTTGCCATAATTGGCGGCTGCGCTTTCGGTGCAAAGTACGACGGTGAGTGGGTCAAAAGTAATTCTTCCGGCACACCGGCGAGCCAGAATGAGGTCACGTCTTCCGGACAGGGTGTCACCGTGTACAACTCGCCGGTCGCGTGGCCGACCGATAGTCATTTCGGCGGTCGTCGTTAAATAGCTGCCGCGATACCCATTTCGCGGCAGCCTTCTTTTTATCCAAACAACTTCCTCAGTTCCTCCTCCGCCACCTTTTTGTCGCTCCAGACCTCTTTTTTGCCACCGGCTTTCATAATATACGGGTCGGTGCCTTTGCCGGAAATCAGAACATAATCGCCGGTCTTGGCCTCCTTGAGTGCGGCGGCGATGGCTTGGCGGCGATCCATAATAATGATCGGTGTGAGGTGGGTGAAACCGGTGGCAATGGCTTCCACGATCTCCTCCGGGTTTTCATCATACGGATCTTCGTCCGTAAGTATCGCTATATCGCCCATTTCGTCGGCGATGGCACCCATTGCCGGACGTTTCCAAGTGTCACGCCCTCCGCCAGTTGAACCAAGCACGCAGATGCGGCGGTGGTTGCCCCCTCTCCCCTCACGGGGAGAGGGCTGGGGTGAGGGGTGAAGGTCTGGATTACCCCCAAACGTTTCATACAACGCTCTCAATGAATCCGGCGTGTGCGCATAGTCTACAATGACCGTAAAATCCTGCCCGCACTCCACGCGCTCGGCGCGGCCGGGAATCACTCGCGGCGTTTCCACGGCTCGCTGTATGGCTTCTTTCGGCACTCCGAGCGCGTCGCAGACAGTTATTGCCGCGAGGACGTTCTTTAGGCTGAAAAGGCCGGGCAGGGGGGCGGTGAACCGGTCGCCGCGCCACGAAAATTGCGCGCTCTTGTCGTCGGTGTGATACGGCTCGGCGTCTTTCAGCGAGAACGGTGCGCGGATTTCCGCTTTCACGGCCAGGAAAGCTCTCCCGTACGCGTCGTCGGCATTCGCAACGATGATGCGCGGCCGCTTGCAGGAGCGCTCCAGCTGCCAGGCAATCGAAAGCTTCGCTGCCGCGTACTGCTCCAGGCCGCCGTGGCGCTCGAGGTGCTCCGGCGCAAGGTTGGTGAAAACGAGCGCGTCCAAGTCGATGAAACGGTGGCGGTGCTGGATGGCGCCCTCGGAAGTCATTTCGATGACCGCGTGCGTGGCGCCCTTGTTCACCGCTTCACGCAAAAACTTTTGCAGGAAAAAGCGCCCGATCATCGTCATTTTATACTTATTCGGCCGACACTCGTCACCGATGCAGAAGTTGATTGTGCCGGCGGAGGCTGTTTTGTTGCCGGCTTCCGTGAGGATTGCGCGGATGATCTCCACCACACTCGATTTCCCCTTGGTGCCCGTCACCGCGATAACGCAAAGCCGACGCGACGGAAACCCATACCGCAGCGCCCCAACAAAAGAAAGCGCAAAGTGGTACGCGCTAAAAAGCCCGCGATACAACGGTTCCGGCAACTTTTCAAGAAGATTTCGCAAGAGGTTTTTCATACGCTTTGTTTTATTTTTCCGAAATTCCAAGCCTTATATCCCCTAATCATACCGCCTTTGGGAGCACTTGACAAAGTGTTAGCGTATAGTTTATAATCAACCCAGACGATCTGGGTCGCGGTTCACATGGTGTGGAGCTCTGACCCTTGCAGACAAAAGGATCAAGACGATGAATGTGCTGTTCATACTGCTGGCGCTGCTGTTTTCTGGTATGAGCGTTGCTCGTGCCGAAACATCGGAAGAGCAAGCTCTTGCCGCGTACATCGAGGCACAGGTGGTCGATATGGCCGCGGAATGTTCTGTGCCCCTGGATACGGCGCGACACGTTGTCCGTCTGTTGGTGGACGAATTAGTTGCCGAAAAGATGGGGCATAAATCAGAAGCCCGTGTTTTCGGCAATCTGGCGGAGGCGCTTATGTTGCAGGGACGTCTGGTCAGTCGTGGTGAAGAACTGCTTGTGCAGGTTCGTGCCGGGACGCCCGACCAGCCGGTACCGGAGCCGCTCGCCAGAGAAATTCGACAACTCGCCTTGATGGCTGGCGTCTCGGCAAACGCCTTGATGTCGGCGCACAACGCCGCCATAGAGCTGTTCATTTCAATCGCGGTTACTGCGCCCGAGTGCAAGGAGGGGCCGCAATTGCGGTTCCAGACTTGCCTCGCGAAGTATCAAAGGGCGATGGATGTTGCGGATGCCGGACACGGTCTACTTGATGCCGTTGTCAAGCAAATGTCCGCTCTGCGACTGGCCGTTGGAAGCCGCATGACGTTCTGAGTTTTCCGTAGGTATTACCCTCCGTGCCATTCTTTGGTGCGGGGGGTTCTTTTTTATGCACGCCGTGAGCCCAGTTGCTTGAGTGCGTGCGCGATTTTATCTTGTAGTGTAACGGCGGAAGCGGGGATTGCGCGAACTACTTTCCGGCTTTCGGTTGAAGAATAGCCGAGGGACTCGAGCGCTTCGAGGATTTCGGACATATCGTCGCCTTCGTCGGTCTTCGTCCCGACCGCCGCGCCGTCCTCGTGCACCGAAAGCAGGATTTTATCCTTCAATTCCACCACCAAACGCTCCGCATTCTTCTTGCCGATGCTGTAGAGCTTCACTAATGAGGACACATCGCCGCGCGCAATAGCTCGCCGCAGAGAGGGAATATCGCCGCCCGACATAATCCCCAGCGCCGTCTTCGGCCCAATCCCCGACACGCTCATCAACGTCTTAAAAAACCCCAGCGCGTCCCGTGAAGGGAACCCATACAAATCAATCGCATCCTCCCGCACCGCGGTGTGGATATAGAAACTAAT
>Ga0118677_10002744_pt1 | contig 34776 bp, 31 predicted proteins | sample AliMusrvi5mmetaG_FD_86154 | JGI IMG/M metagenome (GOLD analysis project Ga0118677, IMG submission 86154)
CACCCCGATTCGCTATGCGGGAACCGGCAGCGTGCCCAAGGAAGGCATTTTCCGGACGCTGGAGAGTTGGGACGTGACGTGCGACTACGCCAACGGCGTGAAGCTGCGTTTCATGGACTATCGCACGGCGCAACCGGTCGCGATGCAGTACCTTCGCAGTTGGCATCCTAACGACGGCTTGATCTTTCACGGCAGCGAGGGATGGATCAGCGATGCGGAAGGCTTCTCCGCCAGCAACCAGTCGCTCTGGAAAGAGAGGTTCAAGCCCAACGATGAGCAACTGCCGGTCTCGCCGGAACACAACCGGAACTTCATCGACTGCGTCAAGTCGCGACAGGAACCGATCTGTCCGGTGGAGATGGCAATTCGCTGCGACGCGGTCTGCCAACTGGCAAACATTGCCGCGAGGACGGGACGTGCCATCCAATGGGACCCCGAACAAGAGATTATCGTCAACGATCCGGAAGCCGCAAAGATGCTCGTTCATCCGTACCGCGAAAAATGGAAGGTTTGGTAAGCCGTGCAACTGGAACCGCGATCGACAAGGATACTTTCACCATGAACCGCAAAACGATATTTTCATGTTTGGCCGTCCTGACATGCTGGCTGCCGGCGATTGCCGTTTCGGCCGAGCCTCTTGGGCCGGGAACCGACGTTGCCGCCTTGCTGCCGCCTTCGTCCGTTCACCTCGACGGCTGGCTTGGGCACCGCGTTGAGATCAATGCCAAGAACCGCCTCCTCACGGTCGATACCGAACTGCTCTTGGCTGGTTTTCAAAAGAAGCCGGGTACCCATCCGTGGATCGGAGAACACGTGGGCAAGTGGCTGCATGCAGCCACGCTGGCCTGGGCCTATACGGGCGACCCGGCCCTGCGCGCGAAACTCGATCGCGTGGCAGCGGAACTGATCCGCGTGCAAGAACCGGACGGCTACCTCGGCACCTATCTGCCCAACCAACGCTTCGGGCTATACAACGGAGCCGACTGGGACGTCTGGTCGCACAAGTACAATCTTATCGGACTCCTTGCCTACCACCAATACACGGGCAATGAAACAGCACTGGGGGCCTGCCGTAAGATAGGCGATCTACTGATCGCTACTTTCCCGGCGAAGAAGAGCATCCTTGCTGCGGGTACCCACATGGGCATGGCGTCAACAAGCGTGTTGGAACCGATCGTTTTACTCTACCGGGCCACACGCGACCCGCGCTATCTGCAATTTGCCCGCTACCTCGTGAAATCTTGGGACGAGCCCAAAGGCCCCAAGATCGTGGCCGGTCTGTTGAGGACGAAACGCGTTGACAAGACGGCGAACGGAAAGGCCTACGAGATGCTTTCAAACCTCGTCGGACTCTGTGAACTGGCCCGGGTAACTGGTGATCCGGAAATGTTGCAAGCAGTACACATTGCCTGGCAGGACATCGTCGAAAACCGGTTGTACATCACGGGCACGTCAAGCAGCCGCGAGTGTTTCCGAGGCGACCACGAATTGCCGAACGCGGTGAACAAGAACCTCGGCGAGACATGTGTCACCACGACCTGGATTCAACTCAACATGCAGTTGCTCTGCTTGACCGGCGAGGCGAAGTATGGCGACGAATTGGAGCGATCGCTCTACAATCATTTGCCTGCAGCCCAGCACCCGCAGGGAAACGATTGGTGTTACTACACGGCGCTGGAAGGCCAGAAGCGTTACGACAAGCAAATTACATGCTGCCATTCCAGCGGTCCTCGAGGTATTGCCCTGGCCCCGCAAACGTCCTATCTGCGCAGTCGCGGCGACGGCGGCGACCTATTGCTGATAAGCACCCTGGAGACATCGCAAGCCACGCTGGAACTTGGCGGCCAGAAGGTGACGGTTGATCAAAAGAGTGATTTTCCACAACGCGGGAATTCCATAATTATTTTGCACGCGCCCAACGCGGCCAAGTTCGGCGTCAAGGTGCGCGTGCCGCCCTGGGCAGCGCCTGCCGAACTTCAGGTTGGCGGCGTGAAGTACAAGGCCGATTCGGCCGGTTGGGTTATTTTGCCAGCACGGGACTGGAACCGCGACGATCAGATCACCGTCGCTTTCCACCTCGGCCCCAAGCTGATTCATGGAGAACATGGCAATCGGGGGCGTGCAGCCCTCGCCTGGGGACCATTCGTGCTTGCCTTCGACCAAGAGTGTAACCCGGGGCTTCCACCGGCCATGACTTTGGGCCTCGTCGACACGCAACCGCTGTTGAGCTTCAAGCCGGGCTCTCGTTTGGCCTTTGAGGCCAAAGTCGTCGGAGCAAATGGAAATGTTCCGCAAGCGGCCCTGTTCGTTCCCTTTGCCGACGCGGGGAGCGGAGGCGGCGAGTATCGCGTTTGGCTGAGCGAGCCGGGAGCGACCGTGAAATAAGTCGCGCAATCGAACCCCGTAGAGAACGCCCTCCGCGGCGCACCCTACAGTTTCACCCCATGACATAGTAACCAGCGGAGGTAATCATGTTCATCGTTGAGTCGTATGCTTTGGCCGTGGCCATGTGCATTATTACCATGCTCTGCTGGGGCTCGTGGGCCAATACCCAGAAGCTGGCCAGCAAGGAATGGCGTTTTGAGCTTTTCTATTGGGACTACGCGATTGGTGTCATGCTGTTGGCCCTGGTACTCGCTTTCACTCTGGGCAATAGCGGCAACAGCGGTCGTTCGTTCCTGGCCGACTTGGCCCAGGCCGATGCCAAATGGCTCGGTTCGGCCTTTCTGGGCGGAGTGATCTTCAATCTGTCGAATATCCTCCTGGTGGCGGCGATCGATATTGCCGGGTTGGCCGTGGCGTTTCCAGTGGGAGTTGGTTTGGCCCTGGTGTTGGGCGTCATTACAACCTACATTTCCAAGCCGGAGGGCAATGTGCCGATGCTGGCTGCCGGCGTTGGCGCCGTGATGATTGCTATTCTCTTGGATGCGGTCGCGTATAAACGACTTGCCAGCGGTAATCGGAAGACGCCTGCCAAGGGAATGGTTCTGTCCATTACGGCCGGGTTGCTGATGGGCTGGTTCTACAGCTTTGTCGCCCAGGCGATGGGCAGGATCGATCCATCGAGCAAGGTGTTGGAGGCGAGCAAACTGAGCCCCTACACGGCCATCGTGTTATTCTCGGCCGGTCTTTTGGCGTCGAATTTCCTCTGGAATACGATCATGATGCTCAGGCCGCTTTCGGGTGCCCCCGTGCCGCTGGGTGATTATTTCCGCAAGGGGAATGCCCGGCTACACGCGATCGGAATCCTGGGTGGGGTGATCTGGAACGTCGGCATGAGTTTCAGCATCATCGCCTCGACTGCCGCGGGCCCAGCACTTTCCTATGGCCTGGGGCAGGGGGCAACCATGGTCGGGGCGTTCTGGGGCGTTTTTATCTGGAAGGAGTTCCAAAAGGCACCGCGCGGGACGAATTCTCTGCTGGCTGCCATGTTCGTGTTCTACTTGCTCGGCTTGGGCATTCTCATCGCATCGAAAGTCTAGGGAACATCATGGCAAAAAAGTCCATCGTTGTCGTCGGCAGTTCAAATACCGACATGGTGATCCAACTGGATCGGATTCCGCGGCCGGGCGAAACGATCCTGGGCGGCAAGTTCGTGATGGCGGCTGGCGGAAAAGGTGCCAATCAGGCGGTTGCTGCCGCGCGTGCCGGAGGCGACGTGACGTTCGTGGCCCGGGTCGGGAATGATATGTTCGGCAAGAACGCCATGGCTGGTTTTCAGAAGGAAGGCATTCGCGTCGATCATATACTGCGCGACAAAGCTAGTCCATCCGGAGTAGCGCTGATTTTCGTCGCGAGCGATGGCGAGAACAGTATCGCTGTTGCCTCCGGTGCGAACGGCCGACTCAGTCCGGCTGACGTGCGGAAAGCGAGGCAGGCGATCGCTTCCGCCAGCGTGCTGGTGATGCAGCTTGAGACGCCCTTGCCCACGGTTCAGTCCGCGGCCGAAATTGCCGCCAAGGCTGGCGTGCCGGTGATTCTCAACCCGGCGCCAGCGTGCCCTTTGCCCAATGAACTCTTGGCGCTGGTCACCATCCTCACGCCCAACGAGACGGAGGCCGAATTGCTTACCGGGATCGAAGTGACGAATGATGTCACCGCCGCAAAGGCCGCGGATTGCCTCCGGGCACGCGGTGTCAGGACCATCATCATCACCCTCGGCCCGCGCGGCGCTTTCGTGGCGAGTGAAGAGTTCCGCGGCATGGTGCCCGGATTCAAGGTCAAGGCGATCGATACGACGGCCGCCGGCGATGTCTTTAACGGCGCATTGGCCGTGGCTTTGGCCAAGCAGCAGTCGTGGGCCAAGGCAGTCCGCTTTGCCAATGCCGCAGCGGCAATTTCTGTGACGCGGCTGGGTGCTCAGCCCTCGGCACCCAGCCGCAACGAAATCGAGAAACTTGCCGGCCAGGCGAACTAAAGGCTTGGAATGCAATTCGACACGCGGCAAGTTATTTACGGAATCGACCTGTTGGGAACTGCCAGTTTCGCATTTTCCGGCGCGATTCGGGCCATCGACCGACGGCCCGATTTCGTCGGCATGCTGATCCTGGCTGGTGCCACGGCCGTGGGAGGCAGCGTATTGCGCGATGTCATCCTCAGCCGGGGCGTTGTCTTCCTGCATGACTGGCACTACCCACTGGTGATCTTATTTAGCGTGGTTGCGACGTGCTTGTTTCCCACGGCCCTGTGCAAGCAGGAACATTGTTTTATGTACTTTGATGCCCTGGGGTTGGGGGCGTTCTCGGCCATTACGGCCAGTGCGGCCTGGGAGTCGCCGGGCATGAATCCGCTTTCCGTGCTGTTCGTGGCGACGTTTACGAGCTGTGCGGGCAGTGTCATTCGCGACCTGCTCATCCAGAAGCCATCGCTCGTGCTGGCCAACGAACTGTATGTCACTCCCGTGGTGATCGGCGCCGCGGCACTCATGGTGGTCCGGACAATGGGCTTTGACCAGCAGGTGGGACTCGTCGCGGCCGCGCTGGTGGCCACGTCGATCCGCATCGTGGCCATCCACTGGAATTGGCGGCTGCCACGGATCCGCCACGCGCCCTACCGCCAAGGCCGGGCTGCCGGCAGCGAGTAATAACACACTTTGTCATCCCCCGCCGCAACAGGATGCGGCTTTAATGTCTTGGAGCCAACGATGAAAACGATGAAGGCCCTAGTCAAAAGAAAGGCCGAAATCGGCCTGTGGTTGGAAGACGTGCCGGTTCCCGACATGGGTATTAACGACGTCCGCATCCAGGTTCTCCGCACGAGCATCTGCGGCACGGATGTTCACATCTACAATTGGGATGCCTGGGCGCAGAAGACGATTCCCGTGCCGATGGTCATCGGGCACGAGTTCGTGGGCTGCATTGTCGAGGTGGGAAGCAACGTCAAGGATATTCACCCGGGCGAAATTGTCAGCGGCGAGGGGCACGTTGTCTGCGGACGCTGCCGCAACTGCCTGGCCGGCCGGCGGCATCTCTGCCGCGACACCAAGGGAATCGGCGTCAACCGTCCCGGAGCGTTTGCCGAGTACTTGGTGTTGCCCATGACCAATGTCTGGGTTCACGATCCTTCGATTCCGCGCGACTTGCAATCGATCTTCGACCCCTTCGGCAATGCCGTGCATACGGCCCTGCGATTCGATGTGCTGGGCGAGGACGTGCTGATCACCGGGGCCGGTCCGATTGGCAACATGGCTGCGGCCGTCGTGCGGCACGCCGGCGCCCGTCACGTGGTGGTGACCGACATTAACCCCTATCGCCTGGAACTGGCGCGGCGCATGGGCGCAACGCTGGCCGTCGACGTCCGCCAGCGCGATATCGCCTCGGTACAACGCGAACTGGGCATGAAAGAAGGTTTCGACGTCGGCCTGGAAATGTCGGGCAATCCCGCAGCCTTCCGCGACATGCTCGCCAACATGTGCCACGGCGGCCGAATCGCCATGCTTGGCATCCCCGCGGGTGAAATCGCCATCGATTGGAACACGGTGATCTTCAACATGCTCACCATCCAAGGAATCTACGGCCGCGAAATGTACGAAACCTGGTACCAGATGACGGTCATGCTCCAGTCCGGGCTCGATATCTCGCCCATCATCACCCATCGATACCATTACTCCGAGTATGAAAAAGGCTTCGACGCCATGCGCTCGGGCCAATCGGGCAAGGTCATTCTGATGTGGAAGGAGGAATGACAATGGCCGCTTGCGAATGTTTCCACGCGCGCATCGATGGGCAACAGGCCATGTCCGCAAGGCAGGTTACGGGCGCAGCCAAGGCCAAGTATCACGCGAACAGCCGCAACCCTTAGGGAGTTATTCATGCAACCCACCAAACAGTTTTCCATCGGAGTGGACTACGGCACCAATAGCGTTCGCGCGATCATCGTCGATATTGCCGACGGTCGCGAAGTGGCCAACCAAGTCTTTGATTATCCGAGTGGCGAGGCAGGCATCCTGCTTGATCCCAAAGACCCCCATACGGCGAGGCAGAATCCGGCCGACTACATCGAAGGCTTCTATCGGTCGATGGGTTGCGCGGTGAAGGAGGCCCTATCGGATCCGACTTTCCGACCCGATCGCGTTGTCGGCATCGGCGTCGATACGACCGGTTCCACGCCTATCCCCGTCGATCGCGCCGGCAAGCCGCTGGCCCTCTTGCCCGAATTCTCCAGGGAGCTTGCCGCTCACGCCTGGCTCTGGAAGGACCACACGGGCTACGCCGAAGCGGCTGAGATCACCGAAAAAGCCAAAAAGGTCCGCGGAAAGTATCTCGACAAGTGCGGAGGCACGTACAGCAGCGAGTGGTACTGGTCGAAGATTCTGCATTGCAGGCGATCGGCTCCCAAAGTCTTCGCAGCGGCCTATTCCTGGGTCGAACTGGCCGACTTCATACCGGCCTTTATTACCGGCAACTACGATCCCGACACGCTCCCCCGCAACATCTGCGCAGCCGGTCACAAGGCCATGTTTCACGAGACCTGGGGCGGATTGCCCAGCGCCAAGTTCTTATCCAGTCTCGATCCGGCGCTGGCTGTCCTGCGAGAACACTATGCGCCTCGCGCCATGACTTCCGATCAGAAGGCCGGCATGCTTGCGGCAGACGTTGCTGTCCGCGTGGGACTGCCGCCAGGCATCGCGGTCGCCGTCGGTGCGATCGACGCACACATGGGCGCCGTTGGCGCGGGCATCAAGGCGGGCACGTTGGTAAAAATCATCGGCACCAGCACTTGCGACGTCATGGTCGCCCCCATGGACGGTCCCCTGCCCGATATCCCGGGGCTGTGCGGCATCGTTCCCGGCTCGGTCCTGCCAGGCATGTTTGGCCTGGAAGCGGGCCAGTCGGCGGTAGGCGATATCTTCAACTGGTTTGCCAAGTCTCTTGCGCCGACACAGTATTCGGCCAAGGGCGACGCTCACATCGCGCTCTCGCACGAGGCCGAGAAACTTCAGCCCGGGGCGAACGGTTTAGTGGCTCTCGATTGGAACAACGGCAATCGCACCATTCTGGTTGATCCGCTCCTAACCGGCCTGCTGGTCGGCCAGACGCTGCATACGACGGCTGCGGAAGTTTATCGTGCGCTCATCGAGGCGACCGCCTTCGGCTCGTTGACGATCATCAACCGGTTCGAGGAATACGGTGTGATGGTGAAAGAAGTAATCAACTGCGGCGGCATTGCTGAAAAGAATCCGCTCGTGATGCAGATCTATGCCGACGTCTGCAATCGGCCGATGAAGATCAGCCGCTCAGCTCAGACGTGTGCCTTGGGGGCGGCTATTTTCGCGGCGGTTGCCGGCGGGGGCTATGGATCGGTGGAAGCGGCGCAAAAGAAGATGACTGGCGTGAAGGCCGTCTATAAACCGGCCAAGGCGGCAGCAAGCGTCTATGCCGAGTTGTATCGCATCTACCGTACGCTGCACGATGCTTTCGGCACGTCGCACGGCAAGAAGCAAATCCACGGTGTGATGAAGGATCTGATCGCCATTCGCGACAAAGCGCGACGAGGAAAGCAATAATGCTCGACCCATTAAAAGAGCACGCCTGCGCCGAGAATCGCGACATCTTGATCAGCGGCCTAGCGGCGTTGACGAGGGGCAATATCTGTAGCTGTAGAGTTGGACGAGGGAAACGAGTCCCCATACGAACTCACTTAAGAAATTCTTGCAAAGCCTATCCTGGGAAACAACTGCACCAGGAACGACCATAAATGGCCATGAAGATGCTTCCTGCATTCCGATTTGCAGAATATGTTTCTGCGCGAGTCATACCCAGACGTCACCGACCAACCGAAATCGGCAGCAAAACTTCCGGCGTTGTCGGCGGAATCACCGCCTTCGCTGAACCAACATAACTGCCCGCCAGATCATCTGGATTCTGGTGGGCGATGCGGCGGATTTCTGGTAACAGCGAGAGAAATACGCTGAACAGGAATGGATCAAAATGCTTTCCACGACCCTGCTCCATGATTTCCATCGCTTGGTTCTCTGGTAGGGCCTCGTGATAGACGCGGTGATGAGTCAAGGCGTCAAAGACGTCGACGATGGCCAGGATGCGGGCCGACTCAGGAATCGCCAGCCCGGCCAATCCCCGTGGATAACCGGTTCCGTCCCAGCGTTCATGGTGCGACATGGCGATTTCATGTGCCATCTGCAAAATCTCCGACTCGGACCCTTCGAGCATCTGTGCGCCGATGACCGTATGGGTCTTCATCACGGCGAACTCCTGCGGAGTGAGCTTGCCCGGTTTTTGCAAGATCGCGTCGGGGATGCCGATTTTGCCCAGGTCGTGCATGGGCGCGGCCAAACGGATGTTCTGGACTTGATCGGAAGGCCAGCCGAGGACTTCGGTGAATAACTCGCAGTAGAGTCCGGTGCGCCTGACATGCGTGCCGGTCTCTTCATCGCGATAACGCGAGGCGCTCAGCAGGCGGAGGATGGTTTCTTCGTGCGCGAGACGGATGGCCTGCATCTGTTGGCGAACCTTGGCCTCAAGGGTGGCGGTATAGTGCCGCCGCTCGACGATCAAATCGCGGCGCTCCAGGGCCTTCTTCGCTTGAAAGATCAACTCGCTGGATCCAATCGGTTTGAGCAGATAGCCGTAAGCGCCTAAGGTCATCGCCTCGACGGCCGTGGCGGTTTCTTCCAAGGCGGTCAGCACGAGAACTTCGGTATCGGGCCAGCGCTGCTTGATTTGCGAGAGAATTTCCAAACCCGAGCGATCGGGCACGCTGATGTCGAGCGTCAGCAGATGGGTTTCCTGGTCATGCAGTCGGGCGATGGCCTCGCGGCCGCTGGCCGCTTCGCCGCACTGGAAGCCAGCCCGGGTAAGCCAACGACAGACGGTCGTCCGCGCGTCCGACTCGTCATCGACGATGAGCACGCGCGGCGCGACTTTCTTGCGACTCAGATAGCTTTCGACCCCAGCCATGACAGAGTTCCGGACGGACTTCCAGTTCCAGAAAGACTACAACATGGATTGTGTGCGTGCGATGAGCACGACAAAAAATGACTGGCTTTGGTGGCGGTGGCGCCGATTGCAACGAATGCAGGGGCTAAAACTCCGCGCTTCCCGGTGTGCGAGGGTAAGGAATCACGTCGCGGATGTTGGCCATGCCGGTGATAAAGAGCAAAACCCGCTCGACGCCCAATCCAAAACCGGAATGCGGCACCGTGCCAAAGCGACGCAGGTCGAGATACCACCAATAGCTCTCGGGGCTGAGATTCTGCTCCTTCATCCGCATTTCCAATACGTCCAGCCGCTCCTCTCGCTGGCTGCCGCCGATGATCTCGCCGACCTTGGGCACAAGCACGTCCATCGCGCGGACCGTGCGGCCGTTGTCGTTCAGCCGCATGTAGAAGGGCTTGATCGCCCTGGGGTAGTCGAAGAGAATGACCGGCGACTTGAAATGATCCTCGGTCAGATACCGTTCGTGCTCGGCCTGGAGGTCGTGGCCCCACTCGACCGGAAACTCGAATTGCCGCCCTGATGCCTTCAAGATTTCCACGGCGTCGGTATACGGCAGCCGGATGAAGTTGCTCTCCAAGACGTGCTCGAGCGCGTCGACCACCGTCTTGTCGATCCGCTCGCGGAAAAACTCCATGTCTTCGGGACAACGCGCGAGCACATCGCGGAAGATCCGCTTCAGAAACCGCTCGGCAAGGTCCATGTTGTCGGTCAGTTCAAAGAAGGCCGCCTCCGGCTCGACCATCCAGAACTCGGCCAGATGTCGGGCCGTGTTGGAATTCTCGGCGCGGAAGGTGGGACCGAAGGTGTAACATTTGCCTAATCCGCAAGCGTAAGTTTCGCCTTCAAGCTGCCCGCTCACCGTCAGATAGGCCGGCCGCTGAAAGAAATCTTTCGAGAAATCGACGTCCCAAGCGGGCTTATCAGGGCCTTCTTCGGGCAGCGGCGGGTTGCGGAGGTTGAGCGTGGTGACCTTGAACATCGCCCCGGCTCCTTCGCAGTCGCTGGCCGTGATGATCGGCGTGTGGACGTAAAGGAAGCCTTCTTCCTGGAAGAAGTCATGAATCGAGCGGCAGACGCAATTTCGCACGCGGGCCATGGCGCCGAAGGTATTGGTCCGCGGCCGCAGGTGGGCGACCGTGCGGAGGAACTCGAAACTGGCCCCTTTCTTCTGGATGGGAAACGCCTCGGGATCGGCCCAGCCGTGGACGGTCACGCTGCGGGCCTCGACCTCGGTGGCCTGGCCCTTGCCAGGTGAAGCCTTGACGAGGCCCTCAACGCTGACGCTGCAACCGGCCGTGAGCCGCTTGATGTCCGACTCATAGTTTGGCAGCGTGCTGGGGGCGACGATCTGGATGTTACCCAGCGAGGAGCCGTCATTGAGTTCCAGGAAGCTGAACCCGCCCTTGGAGTCGCGGCGCGTGCGGATCCAACCTTGGAGGAGGACTTCAGTGCCGACGGATTCGGACAAACGAGCTTGGGAGACAGAGAGTTTTTTCATATAGGTGTTAGTAGCGATGCGGTTCTGGTTCATGCATCCTAATTCCGATGGCGTCCGACCCTCATTCACTTTACGGACTGTTTCTTGCGGGAATCCGGCTTTGGACAAATTGGCGAATGGTGCGCGCCGCCGCGACGGCGTCGCGAACTTCGTCGAGTTCGGGCCAAAACTCGTCATCGTAACGAGTTTGGACCGCGAATGGATTGAGTTGCAGAGCAAGCGGTTCAAGCGTCTTGAACGCGGTGTCAATCGGCAAGCAGCAATCGAGCAATCGCTTCAGGTCATGAACCAAGGGGAAGTTTACGCTGCGATCGATCAGGAATGCCTTGAGTGCTTTTTCGGCGGCCTGCTGGCAATGAAAACAGGCCGTATCGAGTGCCTCGTCAGCCGCGAGGCAAAGCTCCGCATTTTTCAGATCGCTATCGGCCTTCCGAAGCCAACCCAAGGCAACGTCGTGATTATTCTTCATACAGCACTTTACCCTCCCGCAGCGCGGTGGTCACAAACGCGGCACTAGCACCTTGCCAATCTTCGACTTCGGCCGGCGTATAAACCACGACGTCCGCGTCTACCTCCAAGGGCAATTCCGATAGCGCAGCGTACAGGGGGATTGCGCGGCGGTGACGCGGCAAGGGTGAATCTTCGATCACCAAGAGATCGATATCGCTGTCCGGACGAAAATCGCCGCGCGCACGACTCCCAAACAGCACGATTCGCCGGGGATTAGCCACGCGTCGGATGCGATCAACGATTTTCGAGAGAATCGTTGAATTGAGATCGGTACAACTGTTATTCATAGCGTTCTATTATAGGGTTCACATCCCGTGTTCCGCCAGATATCGCTCGGCATCCAGTGCTGCCATGCAACCCGTTCCCGCGGCGGTGATGGCCTGGCGATAATAATCGTCGGCCACATCGCCGGCGGCGAACACGCCGGGTACGCTGGTGTAGGTTCGCATGCCCGCAGTCCAGACGACGTAACCTTTATCGGTCAATTCCAACGCGCCATGCAGAAATGCCGTGTTAGGCGTGTGGCCGATGCCAAGGAAGAAGCCGGAGATGGGCACTTCAAGGTCCGCTTCGCCGACGGTACTCTTCAGACGCACGCCGGTCACGCCTTCGCTGTCGTTGCCCAGCACTTCCCCGACGGTGCGATTCCAGAGAAGCTCGATCTTGGAATTCGCCTCGGCCCGTTCGGCCATGATCTTCGACGCTCGCAGCTTGTCGCGGCGATGGACCAGGTAGACCTTGCTGGCAAACTTGGTGAGGTAGGTGGCTTCTTCGATGGCCGAGTCGCCGCCGCCGATCACGGCCAGCGGCTTGTTGCGAAATCGCGGCAGGGCACCGTCACAGACGGCACAACCGCTGACGCCGCGGTTTTTGTACTTCTCTTCCGACGGCAGGCCGAGGTAGTTGGCCCTCGCGCCGGTGGCCACGATCACCGACTGAGCTTCGTAGGTCTTGCCATCCGAAGCACTAAGGCGGAACGGCCGCTTACTGAAATCGACTCGCTGGATGTCCTCGGTAATGATCCGTGCGCCGAAGTTGACTGCCTGCTGCCGCATCAGTTCGAGCAATTCGGGACCGTTGACGCCGTGCTTGCCATGCGGCGGCATTTCCAGGCGTTTTTCCTTCGGCAGGGCCGAGTTGAGATAGCCCTCCAGGTCGCCAGCCGGGAAGCCGGGGTAGTTCTCGACTTCCGTCGTGAGAGCCAACTGGCCTAGCGGCAGAGTGCCGGCGATGCGGTTTTCTTCGGAATAGGCCCCCTCGAATACCAAGGGCTTGAGTTCCGCACGAGCGGCGTAAATGGCCGATGTCCAGGCAGCGGGACCGCTGCCGATGATGATCAGTTTTTCAGGCATGAATTCGCTTCCAAAGGGGACTGCTCATCTGGGCGTATGTCGGATTCAACTCGACAAGGATTGATTTACGATTCAGTTCACTCGCGGCGAAGCCCGTGGTTCCGCAACCTCCAAAAGGATCTAGCACGGTATCGCGTTCGCGCGATCCTAGCAGGATGCAGCGGCGGGCAAGTTCCCTCGGAAAGGCTGCCGGATGTCCATTGGTATTCGGGTCAGGTCCCAAGACCCAATAGTTACGGAGATTCGCGCCGGTCAGTTCCCGTACTCCCTGCGGGTCGTAGTAATAGGTCGGTGACTTCGCAAAAAGGAATATCTCTTCGGTCGCGTTCGTAGGGCGGTTCTTGACGCTTTCCGGCATCGCGGTTTTCTTGATCCAGGTTATTCTCGACCGCAGCACCCATCCGTCCGCTTGCAAACCAAAGGCAACTCGCCATGGCAAGCCCATTAAGTCCCTGTCCTTTAGGCCCCAGCAATCCGGAACCTTGCAGTTGCGCTTTTGAATCAGCTTTTTCGTGTTGCCAACCATGGCATTTGGGCCGCAGTTGCCGGTTCCGCCGTTGCGTGCATATCCATCGCCGACATTCAACCACAAGGTTCCATCCTTACACAGAACGCGACGGACCTCGCGGAAAATCGCCACAAGGTTTGCAACGTATACCTCTGGCGACGCTTCAGCCCCGACCTGTCCTGGATGATCGTAGTCACGCAATCCCCAGTAGGGTGGTGATGTTACACAGCATTGAACAGACTCGGCTGGCAAGGTTGGCAGCACTTCGAGGCTGTCGCCAGTCAGAATTTGGGAATCGCTTGGTGCAGCCATCGGACGCTCTAGTACGTCCAGAGTTTCAAATGGAAGTTCCCCCTGCCCGTTGGACCGTCGTGTCGTACCCATCGCATGTTACTCCTCTTCACATTTGAGCAAAAACGTCGCTTGTTGTCCAGGGTTCTCTGTCTAGGGTTCTCATGCCGCCAATTGTCTGCGAGTCCCCCATGACGGCGTCGGGAATCTGCTAAAAACCCATCAGGTTTTCTGTTACCCCCGCCGCCATTGCAGCCGGAAACTGGGTTTGGTCCCAAGCATTTCCGGGGAACCGTAGCGGCCCGACCGAAAACTGTAAGACTCCCGTCCCGCATTGATCGAAAGCCGTCCGTGCCCTATGATTTGATCGTATGAACTCACTTTGGCTGGTAATCACGGCGCTGGCGGCCTTTTTGGTGGCCTATCGGCTCTATGGGGCTTTTCTTGCCGCCCGGGTGGCCGTACTCAATGATAAGCGAGCCACTCCGGCACATCGACTCCGCGACGACATCGACTATCAGCCGACGCGACGTCTGGTACTGTTTGGCGTGCATTTCGCCGCGATCGCCGGGCCGGGGCCGCTCGTCGGACCGGTGCTGGCCTCGCAATGGGGATATTTCCCCGGCTTCACCTGGATCATCATCGGGGCCTGTCTGGCAGGCGGGGTACATGACTTCGTGATCCTGCTGGCCTCGGTGCGGAGCGAGGGCCAGTCGCTGCCCAAAATCGCCCGCGACCTGCTGGGACCGATCTCTGGGGTCACGACCACCTTGGCTACGCTCTTCATTATCATTGTCACTCTGGCCGGCGTGGCCAAGGTGTTGGTCTATGCCTTGAGTGAAAGCTCCTGGGGAATGTTCACGATCATCGTCACCATTCCTGCGGCACTAGTCACCGGATTGTGGATGAACGTGATCCGCAAGGGTCGTGTCGGCGAAGCTTCGCTGATCGGCGTGAGTATCGTGCTATTGGGCGTATTTCTGGGCAAGCCGTTCGACGATTCCGCCTGGCGCGATGCGTTGATCTTCAGCAAGCCGCAGTTGTCGATCATGCTGCCCGTCTATGCGGCGATTGCCTCGATTCTGCCGGTTTGGATACTGCTCTGTCCACGAGATTATCTCAGTTCATACATGAAAATTGGCGTAATCGTCCTTTTGGCCGTGGGGATCTTCGTGGTCCATCCGGAATTGAAGATGCCGGCCACGACGCCTTTCATCCACGGCAATGGTCCGGTCGTTCCCGGCTCGGTCTGGCCATTTGTTTGTATCGTGATCATGTGCGGCGCCCTATCGGGTTTTCATGCCTTGGTCAGTTCCGGCACGACGCCCAAGATGATCGCCCGCGAAAGAGATATCCTGCCGATCGGCTACGGGGCGATGCTCCTGGAAGGCTTCGTGTCGATCACGGCCTTGATTGCGGCCTGTGCCTTGGAGCCGGGTGATTACTTCAAGATCAATATCGATACCAAGGACTATGCGGCCGTGATGGCCAGCACCGAAGGCGCGCCAGGACTGGACATGACGCCCAAGGAGTTCGACTGGCTACAAGTTAGCACGGGCGAAAAAAACCTTGCGGGCAAGACGGGTGGGGCGGTGACGCTGGCCGTCGGCATGGCCAAGGTCTTTTCCAGCCTGCCCGGCATGAGCGCGCTGATGAGTTACTGGTATCACTTCGTGATCATGTTCGAGGCCCTCTTCATCCTCACGCTACTGGAGACCGGCACCCGTGTGGCGCGGTTTATTTTTCAGGAAACGGTCCATCAGTTCCTGCCCAAGACCCTCGCCCAGCGGCGAGATGTGAACCTGGCGCTCAACGTGGCGCTGAGCGTGACCGTCTGTGCGCTGTGGGGCTACTTGCTCTACTCGGGCAATATCGCAACCCTGTGGCGGATGATGGGCATTGCCAATCAATTGCTGGCCACGATCGCCCTGGCCATCGGCACGACCTACCTCCTGAAGCATGCCCCCAGGCGGATTTACGCCCTTTGTACCGGTATTCCGCTGCTGTTTGTCGTGGCCACCGTCTTCACGGCAGGTGTCGAAAGCATCCAGAGCTGGTGGCGGGAGTTGGCAACCCTCTCGCCCGCTTCGCCGGAAGCCTTTTATTTGCAGCTCGTATCAATTCTGGCGGGCATCATGCTGGGACTGTCAGGTTTGGTGGTTCTCGATTCCGCGCGGCACTGGGTTGTGTTGCTTCGCTCGCCTTCCCGAATCCATCAAGCCGAGTTAACTAATCCCTGAGGCTGACAATGAACTGGAAGCATATATTCGCCCGGAAGGATCTGGAAGTACTACTTGCCGAGGCGGCCGGCGAACATCGCTTGCACCGCGTGCTAGGCCCCTGGTCGCTGACGGCGCTGGGCGTAGGCTGTATTATCGGCGCGGGGATCTTCGTCGTCACCGGACGAGCCGCGTCGCTAGATGCCGGGCCGGGCGTGATCTTGTCCTATGCCATCGCCGGCGTCGGTTGTGCCCTGGCCGCCTTGTGCTATGCCGAGTTCGCCGCCATGGCCCCCGTGGCTGGCAGCGCCTACACCTATGCCTACACCACGCTGGGCGAAATCTTCGCCTGGATCATCGGCTGGGACTTGATCCTCGAATACGCCATGGGCTGTGCCACGGTGGCCTCGGCCTGGACGAATTACTTCAACTCCCTTCTCGATGCCCTGCACTGGCCGCAAGTGCCCTACGTTCTCTGCAATCCGCCCTGGACCGTTGATAGTTCGGCGGCAGGGATCATCAATCTTCCGGCCGTGATCCTGGTGGGCTTGATTACCGTGATCCTGGTGCTGGGTATTCGCGAGAGTGCCCGCACCAACGCCACGCTCGTCTCGATGAAACTGGTCGTGGTCGTCTTCGTGATCGTGCTGGGTGTGGCCTACGTGAAGCCCTCAAACTGGACCAGCGTGCCGGTCTCGCGGCGCCATCTTCCGGAAGAAAAGGTCGTTGCCGAGATTGTAAAAGAACACCTCAAAAGCGAAAACAAGCTTACCGACGAACGGGTCGCGGCCTTGGAATCGCAGGTCAAGGCATTCTGTCGCAAGCCGTGGGAAATTCAGGAGATGGAGGAGTTGGTCAAACAGGGCCGCATGACGCCGGAAACTCGCGAAAAGCGATTGGCCGAACTTGACGTCGCCATGCCCAAGTCGGCTGACGAGACCGATGAAGTGGAAAAGCTCTTGCCGGAAGTAAAGGAAAAAGGCAAAAAGAAGGCGGTCGAGTCCTGGGGCCTCTTGGGCACGCTTGGCCTGAACCGCTGGCTGACACCCATCGACGACGCCACGCGAAGCCCCTTCATGCCCTACGGTTTTTCCGGCATCATGCTGGGCGCGGCGATCGTCTTCTTCGCTTTCATTGGTTTCGATTCGATCTCGACGCACGCGGAAGAGGCCCGCAATCCGCAGCGCGATGTGCCGTTCGGTATTCTCACCTCGCTCTTTGTCTGCACTCTACTCTATATCATCGTTGCCGCGGTCATCACCGGCATGGTGCCTTATCCGGATATCGATGTCAAGGCGCCGATTTCCACGGCCTTCGCGCAGCAACCGGGGGCGGACAAGAGCCTTCTCTTGCGGGGGGCCACGGCGCTGATCTCCGCCGGCGGATTGGCCGGCATGACGAGCGTGCTCTTGGTGCTCTTCCTCAGTCAGGCCCGCGTTTTCATGGCGATGTCGCGAGACGGTCTGCTGCCGGAGATCTTTGGCACGGTGCATCCGAAGTTCCAGACGCCACACATTGCCACGATGGTCACCGGCGCGTTCATTGCCATGACCGCCGGGCTAACGCCGATCAAAACGCTGCACGAAATGGTCAACATCGGCACGCTCCTGGCCTTCGTGATGGTCTGTGCGGCCGTGTTTATCCTGCGCTTCCAGCGGCCCAATTCCGTGCGACCCTTCCGCTGCCCAGTGATTTACATCGTCGCACCCTTGGGGATCTTCGTCAACGTACTGATGATGCTCTTCCTGCCCGTCGATTCATGGCTCCGGCTGGTGGGCTGGCTGGGTATTGGCATGGTAATCTACTTCGCCTACAGTCTCCGCCATAGTCATTTGGCCAAGCACTTGATGCAAGAGATCGGCATGCCGCGAAAGGAAGTCACCGGCACGAAGTTCGATCCAGAAGTGGTGGAGTAAATTGACGCCAGTCGGCATCCGCCATCGCAAAGCCATTTAGCTGGACCTGGAAAAGGCTTTGGCATTTGGGACATACTGCTTTTCCTTGACGCAAGATGGGGATTGTGGTACCATCAGAACTTCTCCACCGAGACGCGCGCGTCGCGTGGCCGCTGGCATTTGCTGGCCGCTTCGCGTTTTGCGCGCCGGTTTTTCTGAATTTTTAACAGTCGACAGGAGCAAGAAAACATGCCGCGCGCCGCAAGATCATCCGCTGGAGGCCTTTGTTACCACGTTCTCAACCGAGGAAATGCTGGGATCGAGGTCTTCCACGATGCCCGCGACTACGCCGAGTTCGTGGAGCTTCTCCAGCAGGGGGTCGATACTCGCGGTATACGATTGTTGGCCTATTGCCTCCTGCCCGATCACTTCCACATGGTCCTCTGGCCGCGAAAAGATGGCGATCTCAGCCACTGGATGCAATGGTTATCGACGAGCCATGTCCGCCGCTACCATCGACAACACCAGACGTGCGGCCATATATGGGGGGGGCGATTTCGGGCTTTTCCTGTTCAGCCGAACGAGAATCTATTGACGGTCCTGCGCTATATCGAGCAGAATCCTCTTCGGCTCAAGGAGTTGAAAGTACGGAAACCCGATCGGTGGCCTTGGTCGTCGGTCGGCAAGGAGGTGGCCGGGCTTGAACGTCCGAAGATCGAGCCGGGTCCGATGGCTCGTGGTCCGAACTGGTTGCAATCGGTCCAGCAAGCGTTGACTGCGGAGGAGTTGGTGCTGCTGCGGCGCAGCGTCCTTCGCGGCACGCCTTTCGGCGACCCCAAGTGGCAGCAACGGATTGTAGCGAAACTAGGGCTTGAATCGACCGTGCGGCCCCGCGGCCGACCACGCAAGACACCGGTCGAGTAAGTCGCTATTTATTGCTCCCCCTGCGCCGTTTTGATAACCTAAATTTTCTTAAGCGGCCTGATTCGATCATCAGAATGCACAAGGGAGCGATCGCGATGTTGTCTGTCCTGACGGTTTATGTCATCTTTGTCTTGGCGACCGCGGTCGCCGGGTTGGCTGCCGGGTGGTGGCTGCGGAGTCGAGGCATGGAACCGCGGGAGACCTCCGTCGACCAAGAAGAAGTGCGCCGCGCCCAGGAGCTGCTGGGCTGCCTGCGAAAATTGGCCTCCAGCGTGGTTGTGGAATTGGGTGAGCACAATACACGCGTCGAGGAAATCAATGTCGAATTGAAGAGCGATAATCTGCGCGAACCAGCCAAGATCCTCAACGTGGTTACCAAGCTGGTCGATGTCAATAAGATGATGCAGGGGCGGTTGGATCAGGCCGAAGATCAGCTCCGCGAGCAGGTCCGGTTGGTCGAGTCGCATACGGCCGAAGCCCGCACCGACGCCTTGACCCTGGTCGGCAATCGCCGGGCCTTCGAGATGGACATCGCCCAGCGCCTGGCCGATTTCCACCGTACGGGACAGGTCTTCGCGCTGGCCATGATCGACCTGGACAAATTCAAGCGGTTCAATGACACCTATGGCCACCAGGCGGGCGACGAGGTTCTGCGCGGCACCGGCCGCGTATTGCGGCGGGTTTTGCGCGAGAGCGATTCCATCACCCGTTACGGTGGCGAAGAATTCGCGGTGATCTTTAACCGCCCTACGATCGCTGAGATCCAGCAAGTCGTGACGCGGTTGCGGAAAGCTATTGCGGAAGCGGCCTTTGAATTTTCCGGCGAAAAACTTCAGGTCACGATCAGCATTGGTGCCGCCCAGGTCATGGGCGAGGAGAACCTGGAAGCGATCGTCCAGCGCGCCGATGCGGCCCTGTATGCAGCAAAGGAAGCAGGCCGCAACCGCAGTCACTGGCACGACGGGCAAGAGATCCTTCCCATTCTTGATGCGGAACCGAAGCCCACTCCGACGCCGGTTGAACCGCCCAAGGGCGTCGAGGTTTCCAAGCCAACCGAGCCTCTGGCTACCGCCAAGGTATCTCGGCTCGAAGATTCTCCGATCGATAAATTAGCCGACGACCTGCCGGCGATCCTCAACCGCACTGCCTTCTGCCAGCATGTGCGGGGTCGCGTGGCCGAATGGAAGCGCGGCGGCCCGAGATTGACGCTAATCCTCGTTCAGATTGATGATTTCGAGCGTCTCACCCAGCTCCACGGCACAAAATTTTGCGACCTGTCGATGACGAGTCTTGCGCGAGTTGTTTTCGCCGGCGTGCGGGAGATGGACATGGTAGCCCGCTATAGCACGAACAGCCTGGCCTTCCTCTTGCCCAAGGCCCAACTCTTGGATGCCATCCGCGTTGCCGATCGAATTCGCGAGGCAGCAACCCAGGTCGCGCTTTCGGTGGATGAAACGCAAGTTGGTTTCACGGTCAGTATCGGCCTCATCGAGGCGGGCAGCGCCGACGACATGGTGGTGCTGTTCCGCAAGGCGGAAATTGCCCTGGAAGCCAGCCGTCAACATGGCGGAAACTGTCTCTTCCACCACGATGGCGAGCAGTGTCAGTTGGCCACGGCGATGGCCGAACTCAGGGTCTAAATGCGACCATTACCAATTCAGGCCAAACGACTCGCCGCCAGCCGACTTGCCCAGGCCACCCTTGAGAGGCAGATTGGACCGAGGGCTGGCTTTTTTCACCTCGGCGGGAAGCTCGGCCTCCTGGGCCTCTTCTTTCTCTTTTTTCGTCGGCTCGGGCTTGGAGAGGCCCTTCAGCGAGAGGCTCATCCGCTGGGCTTCGGGATTGACATTGAGGACGAGGACTTCGACCTCATCGCCTTCCTTCACCACGTCGCTGGCACGCCAGATCCGCTTGTGCGAAAGCTCGGAAATATGGACCAGACCTTCCACGCCCGGTTCGAGTTCCACAAAGGCCCCGAATTCCATCAGCCGCGTGACCTTGCCATGAACGACGGCATTATGCGGATACTTGCTGGCGGCCGCAGTCCAGGGGTTCTCGGTCATCTCGCGATAGGAAAGGCCAATGCGGCCGGTTTCGCGGTCGATCTTCTCGATGCGGACGCGGATCGGCTGACCTTCCTGCAAGACCTCGCTGGGATGCTTGATGCGGCCCCAAGACAACTGGCTGATGTGCAGTAATCCATCGACCCCAAAGCCCAACTCGACAAAGGCCCCAAAATCCATCAACTTTCGCACTGTGCCTTCATGGACCTGGCCGGGCGCGAGCGATTCAAAGAAGATCTTATTTTTCTCTTCCTGCTCGCGTTCCAGCACCGCTCGGTGGCTGAGGACGAGGTTCTTTCGCGAGGGATTCACGTCGGAAATCAAGCAGGCGAATCGCTGGCCAACGAACTGGGCCAGGTCTTCCACGCGGTAGAGCGAAATCTGGCTTACCGGGATGAAGCCGCGAAGGTGATTGACTTCGCACTCCAGCCCACCGGTGTTGTGGCCGGTGATCAGGGCATCGACGAGCATCCCTTCCTGGACTTCGTCCCAGTTGCTCAATTCCACCGATATGCCGGGGAGGGTCAAATCGTAAAGGCCGTCTTCGGCATTGAACCGCTGAACAATGACTTCAATGGTCTCTCCTGGCTGAGGCGGTGTCTCAAAGGAACGGGCAGAGAGGCAACCTTGCTCACGACCGCCGAACTCGACGAAAATTTCGTCGCGCCGCAGCGCGACGACGCGGCCGCGATGTCGCGACTCTGGCTCCAAAACAACTTGGGGTCCGCTACCTTCGCCGGACATCAGGTCGTCCAGCGAGAGGCCGCCCATGGCGCGTTCCAACTCGGCTTCCATGGAGGCGCTGAGCTTTTGTCGGCGGCCGGGGACCACGGGCGTGTTGTCTTCATCGACGGTTGGCAGACGTTTTACTGGCTGCGGAAAAAAGGGCGGTTCCGGCGGTGGAAGCGGCTGGCGAGGCATCGAGAGCGTATCGAGGTTGGCCAGATCGGTGCCAGCCAATCCTGCGACACCGGAACGCAATGCGTTATCCTGGGCGTCGTGCGCGGGAGCGGCGGCAACCGGCTTTGGCTCGATGCTTGCAGCTTGGTCTGGCGGCACGGTGGCTGGCTGCGGAGTTGCTTGCGGCGGCGGAGCGGTGTTTTCGTTTGGAAGGCCGCCTGACTGCGTTTCCTGCTTGGGCGGCATTATTTGCCGCGGCAGGCTTTGCTCCTGTCGGTCGCGAGGAATACGACCGCCGCGATGTCGCCTGTGATGTCCCCCTTCACCAACCCGTTGACCCCCAGCACCTTGAGAAGCGACGCCGGGTTGCTGGGCCGCCGGGCTTTCGCTGGACGGGCCTTCACTAGACGGGCCTTCGCCTTCGATCGGAACCCAGTCGCGCTGACGCCGGGCACGATAAGCGGCTGGATCGCGCTGCGAGCCGATAAGAATCCGCCGCGGCGCGGCGGCCTCGCCTCCGTTGCCGACATCGCCTTCCGGTGCGGCAGCTCCCACGGCCGGTTGGTTCCCGGTAGTGCCTTGACTGCCAGCAGTGGCGCTGACAGGGGGATTCAAAATTGGCTCTTCCATCGAATGTTCGTCGGCCAGGCGGCCTTGTTCAATACCGGTCAATGCTCGTCCCTTTGCTACTTACGAGCCGCTGCTTTAGAGCGGCTCGACCAGAACAATACTTGTTTGATTCTAGCAGATAACCCCGGTGGCTTCCAAGGGGCGCAAACTGCTGGCAAACTGCAATGTTCTGCTTCCACCTTCCCTCGTACACAAATTCCCGTTATCCTTAACATATCCTTCCCTTTCTCCTTCTCCTGGGCCTGACCGATGAGCACGGAAACCAAAGAAGCAATCGAACCCGTTTCGCAGGGCCAGCCCTTCTCTATTGAAGTATCGGAAAGGGTGCGGCGTCTACCCCCCTATTTGTTTGCCCAGCTCAACCGGCTGAAGTATGAAAAACGCCGGTCTGGCGACGATGTGATCGATTTGGGGATGGGTAATCCATCCGATCCACCACAAGATTTAGTGATCGAGAAGCTGGCCGAGGCGGCACGGGATCCGAAGAACCACGGCTATAGCGAGGCGGCCGGCATCCTCAGCCTGCGCCGGGAAGTGGCCAGCAAATACTTCCGCCAGTATGGGGTACGGCTAGATCCCCAGCGAGAGCTGATCGCCTGTCTTGGTTCAAAGGAAGGTTTCAGTCACTTGTGTCTCGCGCTTTTAGGACCTGGCGATACGGCGATCGTGCCGGCCCCATCCTATCCAGCCCATCTTTATGCGGTTGCACTGGCGTCGGCGAACGCAATCTTGCTGGAAGTTACCGATCCGCAGAAGCTGCTGGCCAATGTCGATTACACTTGTCGCCACATGGTCCCGCGGCCAAAGGTCTGGATCGTGAATTATCCGCACAACCCATCGACGACGGTGGTTGAGCCGGAGTTTTATGTCGAGGCAGTCAAGCTAGCGAAGCGTTATGGCGTGATGATAATCAGTGACCTGGCCTATGCCGACGTGACGTTTGACGGTTACAAGGCGCCGAGCATTCTCGCCGTACATGGCGGCATCGACGTGGCCGTGGAACTGACCACGATGAGCAAGGGCTACAACATGGCCGGATGGCGGGTTGGGTTCTGCGGTGGCAATGCCGAGATGGTGCGTGCCCTCTCGACGATCAAGGGTTACTACGACTACGGCATGTTTCGGCCGATCCAGATTGCGGCAATTCTGGCCTTGCGAAATGCCGAGGCCGCGGTCGAGGCCCAATCGTTGGTCTATCAGCATCGCCGCGACGTGTTCTGCGACGGTTTAGAGCGACTTGGTTGGCCGATCGAGCGGCCGAAGGCATCGATGTTCGTTTGGGCAAAAATTCCAGAGCCTTGGGCGAGCCAGATGAATTCTTTCGATTTTTCCATGAAACTACTCCAGGAAGGCGACGTGGCAGTAAGTCCCGGCGGCGGTTTCGGGCCTGCCGGCGAAGGGCACTTGCGCTTGGCCCTGGTCGAGAATGAGAATCGCCTGCGACAGGCAGTGCGGCAAATTGGGCGTTGCCTAGGGAAATAAAACGTGAACCACGAACAGCTCTGGGCACCTTGGCGACTGGCATACATCTCCGGCGACCAGGAGAAGAAGCCTGCTCCTGCAACGCCGTTGCTTCCTGGCGGTGATCCCGACTGCTTCCTCTGTCAGGCAGCGACCGGTGCTGACGATCGCGGCCGCTTGGTCGTGCAGCATGGCCACTATTCGCTGACGGTGCTGAATCGCTATCCCTATAACAACGGACACCTCTTGGTCGCCCCCCAGCGCCACGTGGCCCGCTTGGACCAACTCGAAGCGGTCGAGCAGTACAACCTGATGCGGACGATCGTGCAAATGATCGGACTGTTGGAGCATACGATCCAGGCGGAAGGATTCAACGTCGGATTGAACCTCGGGCAGGTTGCCGGCGCGGGCCTGCCGGGCCACGTGCATTGGCATATCGTGCCGCGGTGGCACGGCGACACAAACTTCATGCCCACCGTAGCCGGTATTCGTGTCATTCCGCAATCGTTGGAAGCACTCTGGGAGGCTCTGTCCGAGGCACTCGTGCCCGTCGAGCCTCAGCATGACGAATAAAAAAGAGTATAAAACATGTCGTTCCAGTTCTGCTGTCCCCAAGGGCACGTTTTGCAGGGCGAACTGTCGCAGGTCGGCCAGTTGTTCCAATGTCCGATGTGCGGCAGCAGTTTCTTGATTCCGTCGTTTCCGTTTGGTCCTGCGGCGGCGCCGGCCGAATCGCCGCCGCAATCTCCGGCAACAGCACCCCAAAGCGAAACGGACAAGCCGCGATTTGATCTCGGGTTTGATCCGGACGCCAAAGAGTCGCTACCGTTCGAGATCCCCGGTCAAAGCGGAGCAGAGGTCGAGCAGCCATCGACCGCTGGGCTGCCTGCGTTCTCGTTCCCTGCGCCGTCGTTCCTTGCACCCTCATTCCCCGCGCCCTCATTCCTTGTGACATCGCTTCCAGAAGGTTCACTCCCGGAGTCGAGTTTTCCTGCTCCAGCGATGCCTGCGCCGACATTTGAGCCAAGTGTCGGCGGTCAGGACTTTTTGCAGTCTGCTCCGGCAACGACCGAAGAGGAAGTTGCGCCGCAGGATTCGCCGAAGGTTCTGCACATCCGTTGTCCCTCGGGCCATCTGGTCAAGGCTACGAGTGATCTGCTGGGCAAGAACGGCCGCTGCCCTGCCTGCAAAAAGACCTTTGAACTTCGCTATGAAGACAGCGTTGAATTCCAGCGGCGCAAGGAAAAGATATTGCGCCGCGAGGAAAACAAGACCGGCCGAGCCTGGATCGCCGGTGCCCTTCTAGCAGCATTTCTCGTCTTCGCCGGGCTGGTTGGCCTCATAATCGCGCTGAACAAGTAGATCTACCGATATGTACACTAGTAGATCTCAATGCTCTTGACCACGCCGCCGCCGGAGGCGTGCGAAGCGTAAAGGCATCGATCCGCGCCGTCGAGTAAGTCGCGGGGGGGAAAATTCTTCGGTGCCTGAGCGACCGTGGCCACGCCCACGTCGAGTTTCAACCATTCTTGCTGCGCTACGCCGGCCGACATCGCCAGCGTGCGGACCGTGTGAATCAGATCGTTGCCCAAGTCAATCGCCTGCTGCCGTTCCGCCCCCGGCAGAATGAGAGCAAAACCGAATTCTGCATGGGGCAGGCAGATTGCTCCAGGATGGTCGAGCTTGGTGCAAACCTTTCCCAGCACCTGTTGTAGCGTGGCAATTTCCTGCGGGCCGCAGGTGGTCAATAATTCGTCGCTGGCCGAAAGCTTGACCAACAACAGGCTCAGGGGACGGCGCGCAGGACGGCATAACGCGACGATGCCCGTTAAACGGTCCAATAAGTTGGGTGCTATCGTGCCTGCAATCGGCACTGTTTTTACCCGGGGCACGTGAGTCGCGGCAACAGTCGGCCGAACCGCAACCGGCACGGTCGCAGCCGGTCGCTGCTGCCGTCTAGCATCGCTAGGTTCGGCGGAGACCTCTGCTTTTGTGACGGCCGGTTCAGACGCGATCGGCGCCGCACAGATTTCGGTCAAGGCATCACTCAGCGAATCGAGGCCGCCGAAAAGCCAATCTTCGTCCGGATCATCTTTTTCCGGAACGCGGTTCCGCAATAGGTCTTCAGCCGCCTGCGTGGCCACCCGGGCCATTTGCCGATGGGCCTCGGCCAGCACATCGCGATATTCCAACCCGTCGGGAAGGGCTAGCGAGAAAATGTCGGCCAACTCGTTGACCTTCGACTCGATTTCCAGAACCAGCGGCTCCAACTGTTGGTCGAGATGATGACAGTAGCGGCGGCCGGTCTCCAACAACTCGGCCAAGGCCGAGGTCTGGCCGTCGGCGAAGAGCCGCGCGAATAGCTCGCTCAGGTGCAAAATTTGGGCCAGTGCCGATTGCTGCTCACCCTGCAAAGGCTGCCAAGCTACGGCATCGCATAGCGCATCAGGAAACTTCCATTGTTGCAGTAGTCGTGCCGAAAGCTCTCGGTGCGAGAAGCCCATTGCCCGTTCTTCGATCGCGCCAAGTTCGAGGTGATGACTCACCGCCCGATCGAGAAATCGGGCATAGGGCTGTCCTAATTGTTGGAAAAGCAAGAGTACGCCTAGATCCTGGAACAAGCCCGCCAAAAATGCCTCGTCACCGGGAATCCGCCACAAACGATGGCTTAATTCCCGGCCCGCGACTGCCTTGGTCAGGGTGTGTTTCCAATACCAGAGCAGCGTCTTCGACTCGACATCCAGGAATAGCCCGCTGGGCAAGCTGAATCCCAGCACCAGGAGTTTCAGCGGCTTGATCCCCAAGAGGGCCAATGCCTGGCTGAGGTCCGACACCTCGCGGCTGAGTCCGAAAAGCGAGCTATTGACCACGCGGAGGATTCGACTGGAAATGGCCGGATCATTTTCGATGCACTCTTTCAGGGCACGCGAATCAACGTGGGGGTTCCGCGTCAGTTGTAGAACCTGCATGGCAACACCAGGCAGGCTGTAGAGTTGTCCGGACCGTGCTGCCAGATGGTCTAAGGTTGTTGCCGAATCGACCATTGCGGGTTTTGTGCTTTGAACTGAGAATTGCTCGGGCGTCTCAGTAAATGTAGCTTACGAACGGAGCAAACCTTAATTCGAGAATCAAACCACACGGTTCTTGGGTTGATAAGTGAGCGCAGAAAAACCCGGCGGCTCGCCGCTACCCAGTCGAGCGCCGCCGGCATTGCTTTTTTGCAGCATGAGAATGGAAACTACTTCCGATGCCGAATCTTGGACCGCATCCGTCGCTTCTTGCGGCCGAGTTTCCGCCGGCCTTTGCCCGTTTTCTTGACTCCCACGCGCCACTCCATCAAAAGTCGTTAGATACTATATGGTAAGAATTTGCGTCCGCTTCATCGAGACTTTTTCGCCCTCGGAATCGGATAGTCCCGTAGTATAGCAGTCTCCCAGGCAGTAGGACAAGAGGGGCCAGGGCACCGGTCAGGAAAAATTTCGCCTCCGACTTATCGCGATCCGCTTAAGAGAGGGTATCCGGAAAGGCAAAATTCAAACCACCCCTCTCCTGGAGGGGATAGGGGGGTTGGGTAGCTACTGAATCCTCGGAAAAGTTGGTTATATGGTTGCAAGTCTTTATACCTGAAGCGGTTACACAAGCTTTTCAAGAACGCGCAGACGTACGCCGTCGGGCTTGGTAAAATTGATAGTGCGTGAGTTGTTTTTGAGAAACCAAGAGACCGATAACGATGGCGGCCCAGGAAATCATCGCCGAGCTGCGATCGGCGGCACCCGTGATCGGGCCGTCGTTGCTGGCTGCCGATTTTGCTCATCTGGAGCAGGAAATTCGCCGCTTGGAAGAGGCCGGCGCCCAGATCCTACATCTGGACATCATGGATGGGCATTTCGTGCCCAACATCAGCTTCGGTTTTCCCGTGATCGAGGCCATCCGCCGTTCGACCCGCCTGCCGCTGGATGTCCACCTGATGATTTCCGAACCGGGCCGATATCTTGAGCGGTTCCGCAAGGCGGGCGCCGATTTGCTGACGATCCACGTCGAAACGGCCGACGATCCTCGGCAGCTACTGCGGAAAATCCGCAGCCTCGGGGCGGTCGCCGGTCTGACACTCAATCCGACCACGCCGATGGGAGCCATCGAGCGCTATCTCGGGGAAGCCGACCTCGTGCTGGTGATGAGCGTGATGGCCGGGTACGGCGGGCAGGAATTCGATCTGCAGGCTCTTGACCGCTTGCGGTATATGCGTGCCACGGTGGGCGGAAACGATTTGCTGCTTTCGGTCGATGGGGGTATCAACGACCGTACGATCGGACCCTGTGCCGAAGCCGGCGCCGACGTGTTTGTGACTGGCTCGGCCCTCTTGGGACCGCGCGATTACCGCCAGGCGATGGAAGAATTCCGCAGCCTGGCACTTGCTCACAAAAACATTCAGGTCTGAATATGCTGCGTATTGTGCTCATCCGTCCGGGTGCGACGGATTACGATTGCGAAGAACGGATTCAAGGTATCTTGGACATACCGTTGAACCGCCAGGGCTTGATGGAAGTGGCGCGCGCCGTCGATCAATTGCGCGACAAGCAGATTGAGATAATCCACGCCTCGCCCTGTCAGTCGGCCCTGCAGAGCGCGGAAATACTCTCGAAGGATCTCAATGCTCGACTGAAGAAGCTCGACCACATGCAGAACCTCAACCTGGGTTTGTGGCAAGGCATGCAGGTGAGCGAGGTCCGCCACAATCAGCCTAAGGTTTATCGCCAATGGCAGGAGCAGCCGGAAAACGTCTGTCCGCCCGATGGCGAAATGATCGAACAGGCCGAGGAGCGAATCCGCACGGCCATGAATAAACTCCTGCGTCGTCATAAGGACGGGGTGATTGGTCTGGTGATCCCCGAACCGCTGGCTAGTGTCGTTCGCTGGCACTTCAAGAACGATGACTTGGGCGACCTTTGGAAGGCCCTCTCCGGCCACGGTCGCTGGGAAGTGCTCGACATGGAACCATCGCAAGTTCCCGTATTAAGTTAGGTAAAATGACTGACATTTCGCCCCCTTCTGATAGTTGGAAAAACGTCCTGAAGCGTCCCAAGCGCGGCGTTCCTGAAGGATTGTGGATGCGTTGTCCCGGCTGCGAGGCAACCATCTTTCGCAAGGAAGCCGAGAAGCGGTTGGGCGTCTGCCCCGAGTGCGATTACCACTGGTATGTCTCGGCTCGGAAGCGGATAGAACAACTCTTCGACGAAGGCACTTTCGAGGAGTGGGATGCCGACCTGGAGCCGACCGACCCGCTGGAATTCGTCGACAAAGCCCCCTATCGCCAGAAACTCAAGGACGAGCAGAAGCGGACCGGGCTGAAAGATGCCGCACTGAGCGGCACGGGCATGATCCGCGCCCGCCGCGTGGCCTTCAGCGTGACCGATTCGGCCTTCATCATGGGCAGCATGGGCAGCGTGGTTGGCGAAAAGCTCACGCGATGCATCGAGCGCGCCGCGCAGCAACACCTGCCGCTGATCATCGTATCCGGTTCCGGCGGCGGCGCTCGCATGCACGAAGGCATGCTCTCGCTGATGCAAATGGCCAAGGTCTCGGCGGCCCTGGCTCGCTTCGACACGGCCGGCGGATTGTTTATCTCCGTGCTCACGAACCCCACCATGGGTGGCGTGGCAGCCAGTTTTGCCTCGCTGGGCGACGTGATTTTTGCCGAACCAAAGGCCCTGATCGGTTTTGCCGGCCCGCGGACCATCAAGGCCACGATCCGCATCGAACTGCCAAAAGGCTTCCAGACAAGCGAATTCCTGCTCGAGCACGGTTTCATCGACCGCATCGTCCGTCGTTGTGATTTGCAGAGCGAAATTGCCTGCACGATCGACTATTGCGGAAAATAAATCATTTTCTAGGATCAAACGTCATGGGACTTTTCGATTTTTTCAAAGCCAAGGTTGCCAATACGGGCGTCGACATTTCCAAGCGCTACGCCCTGCTGCGGGAGGCCGTTTCCGGCACGATGTCGAAGTTCTACAAGGCTCGCGACCTTCGCACCGGTCGGATCGTAGGGCTGAAGATTCTCGACCGCGGTAAGACGGCGGCCTTCGAGGATCGTTTTCGCGGAATGAAAAAGCCGACCGAGGGCGAAATCGGAATGCTGCTGAAGCACCCTCGGTTGGTCGAAACGCTGGAACATGGCACCACGATCGATGGCAGCCAGTACATCGCCATGGAGTTCATCGATGGTCCCGACTTCAACTCCCTGATCGTCGGCCGCGACCCGGTGCTGGACGGCAACCGCCTGCACTTCATTCGCCAGGCCGCCGAGGCCATCGCGGCAATGCATGCCGCGGGTTTTATCCATCGTGACATTTCCCCACGAAACTTCCTCTTGGCCGACCGCCCCAAGAAGGACTTGAAACTGATCGATTTCGGTGTCTCGCTGCCCAACTTGCCGCTGTTTCAGCAGCCAGGAGTCCGCACCGGCAACCCCAACTACATGGCTCCGGAGATCGTCCGCCGCAAGTCAACCGACCAGCGGGTCGATGTCTTTGCCTTCGGGATCTCGGCCTACGAGATCTGTACGGGTGATCTGCCTTGGCCGCATGGGATGACCGGCATGGCGGCGATGTCGCACGACAAGCCGTGCATCGACATCTGTCAACACCGCCCCAAACTCCATCCCGAGTTGGCCAAGGCCATTCATTCCTGCCTGGAAGCTGAGCCGGCGCGACGATGCGCGACGATGGAAAAGTTTTTGCAGACGATTCGCCGCGTGAATCAGGATGAAGTTTAGATCCACCCAAAAGGTTGGTTTTCGTGGCTTTCCGCCAAGTTTGTGGTGCGGGCGTCTCGCCTGCCTCGTTCACCCACAATAATCTCCGGCAGGCGGGACGTCCGCACCACAATCGACCGCAAGCCTAGCGGTGAGCCTTTTTTGTCGGCTACAGGCCAGGAGTGGCGGAATCTGCCCCCCTTGCAGCAAGCAAGGTCAATCCCTATACTTGAGCGTCTATCCTTGATAGGCCCCCAGCACAACCGGGGTTCCGGATAGCAATTGGTTGGTGAAAAAGGGGTTGTGTCGGGAGATTTCAGGAGAGCGACGACCATGACGATGGACAAAAGCCTTCGAGTGCGAGCGGGAATGACCCGCGCACGGAGCGTTCTGACTCGCGATGAGCGGATCAAGCGACTCAAGGACGCGGAGCGATGGCAAGACGGGAGCAGCCCCTATGGCCTGCCGAAGGTTCGAGTGTATAAGCTCGCCCTGAAAATGAAGAAAAAGAAGGTCAAGGAAGACGAAGAAGTCGCCGCCGATGCCGGCAAGGCGCCTGCAGCGAAAGCGCCCGCCGGCAAGGCTCCTGCTGCCAAGGCTCCTGCTGCCAAGGCTCCTGCCGCCAAGGGCAAAAAGTAAGATGCGAGCTTATGGACATCGACTTCAAGCTTCCTGAACTCGGCGAAAATATCCATAGTGGCGATGTTGTCAAGGTCTTGGTCCGGGAGGGCGATGCGATCTCCGCCAACGACGGCGTCGTCGAGCTGGAAACCGACAAGGCGGTCGTTGAGATTCCTTGCCCCCACGCTGGCCGCGTAGCCAAACTGCTGGTGAAAAAGGGCGATACGATCCAGGTGGGCCAGAGCATCCTGACGATGGTCAGCGGCGAACCGTCCGCGCTGGCGGCAGCCGCCACATCCGCGCCGGCATCTGCTGCCGCGCCAGCATCTGCTACCGTGGAAATAGCTCAGGGAGCCAGTGCGGCCGGCGGTGCCAAGTCGGCCCTGCTCGACCGTCCCGGCCCCATTCCCGCCGGCCCCGCGGTGCGCCGTTTGGCGCGGGAACAAGGTATCGATCTGCGAACGGTCGCCGGCAGTGGAGAGTACGGACGCATCACTCCGGAAGATCTCCAAGCAGCCTCTTCAGCCTCCTCCGTACCGGCTTTACATGCGGACTCTGCCGCACCGGTTTCTTCCGACTCGACTTCGTGGTCGCCGCTCCCGGTCGCTCCGGGGTTGCAGCCGATGGTTCCGCCGGGCGCGTCGGGCAGCGACGCCTGGGGGCCGATCCGCGTCGAGAAGATCTCCCGCATCCGCCGTACGATCGCCGAGCAGATGACCCGCTCGGCCTCGACGATTCCGCACGTCACCAATTTCGACGACGCCGACGTCACGGAGTTGGAGCGGCTGCGGCAAGGCGTTCCGGCGGGCCAATTGAGCCAGAACATCAAGCTCACGATGATGCCATTCGTGATGAAGGCCGTGGCCATGGTGCTTCGCCGTCATTCGGCATTGAACGCCGTTTTCGACATGCAGAACGAGCAGATTATCCATAAGGAATACGTGAACCTGGGCATCGCCGTCGATACACCTCGCGGCCTGGTCGTGCCCAATGTCCGCAATGCCGACCGGCTGACGATCCTGCAACTGGCCCAGGCCCTGGCTTCGATTGCCGAGCGCGCCCGGAGTTCCCAGTTTGGCATCGACGACCTTCGCGGCGGCACGTTCACGATCAGCAATCTCGGCGCGGTGGGTGGGTCGTACAGTACGCCGATCATCAATTATCCGGAAGTTGCCATTTTGCTTTTGGGCCGGGCGAGATGGCTGCCGGTGGTCCGCGGCGAGAACCACGACCGGATCGAAACCCGGCTGATGATGCCCTTGAGTCTCTCGTATGACCATCGTCTGGTCGACGGCGGCACGGCCGGCAGGTTCCTCAATGAAGTCATTCGTAACTTGGAAACGCCCGGCATGTTGCTGTTGGCCTAGGAAATCACCCATCCCATGGACTCTCAACTCGTTGTTCTCGGCGGCGGACCGGGTGGTTACGCCGCGGCATTTCTGGCGGCCGATCTCGGCATGCAGGTCACCCTGGTCGATCTGGAATCGCGACTCGGCGGCACTTGTCTGCTGCGCGGCTGCATTCCCTCGAAGGCCCTGCTGCACGTCGCCAAGGCGATGTCGGAAGCCTCGCACTTGGCCGAATGGGGTGTCTCCTTCCCCAAGCCGGCCATCAATATTGCCACCATGCGGGCGCGGAAGGAAAAGGTCATCTCGACGCTCACCGGCGGGCTGAAACAGATTGCTTCCAAACGCAACGTGACGCTCATCCAGGCCAAAGCCTGTTTTGAAGACGGGCGGACGCTTCGGCTGCAACCGGTTGGCAACACCCCTCTGGCCGATGACCGAGTCCGCTTTGAGAACTGCGTTCTGGCCAGCGGTTCAAGACCCTCGCGGATTCCGGCCTTCGACCTGCCGACGCCACGGGTAATGGACTCAACCGGGGCACTGGAATTGGCCGACGTGCCCGAGTCGTTGTTGGTGGTTGGCGGTGGTTACATCGGTCTGGAAATGGGTACGGTCTATGCTGCCCTCGGTACGCGCGTCAGCGTGGTCGAGTTGACCGACGGTTTATTGCCCGGCGCCGATCGCGACTTGGTCCGCCCGCTGCACAAGAAGCTGAGCAAGGATTTCACCGAGATTCTGCTGGGCGTGAAGGTCGTCTCCCTGGTCGACAAGGGAGAGGCGATCGAAGTCACCTTTGACGGCAACGTTGATCGCAAGGTCCAGCAATTCAGCCGCGTGCTGATTTCCGTCGGTCGACGGCCCAACAGCGACGGTCTGGGTCTGGAGAAGACCAAGGTCCAACTCGACAAGCAGGGTTTCGTCACTGTCGATGCCCAGCGGCGGACGGCTGAGCAGCACATCTGGGCCATCGGCGACGTAGCCGGCCAGCCGATGCTTGCCCACAAGGCGGCCCATGAGGGCAAGACCGCCGTCGAGGCCATTGCCGGTCGCAAAGTCGCTTTTGAACCCCGCGCTATTCCGGCCGTGGTTTTCACCGATCCAGAAATTGCCTGGGCTGGCCTGACCGAAACCGAAGCCAAGGCGCAAGGCTGCGCCGTGGAAGTAGCCCAATTTCCCTGGGCTGCCAGCGGCCGTGCCCAATCGGTCGGCCGCACCGAAGGTTTAACGAAGTGGCTCATCGATCCCGCCAGCGAACGTGTCTTGGGCTGCGGGATTGTCGGCGCCGGCGCCGGCGAGTTAATCGCCGAGGCCGTGCTCGCCATCGAGATGGGAGCTTCCGTGGCTGACGTCACCGAATCAATCCATCCCCACCCCACGCTCAGCGAATCGTTGGGATTCGCCGCCGAGGTCTTCTTCGGCACCGCCACCGATCTTTATCGCCCGCGGAAGAGTTAAATAAGATGGCTCTCCGCCAATTTTGTGGTGCGGGCGTCTCGCCTGCCTGGTTCAACCACAACATCTTGGGCAGGCGGGACGCCCGCACCACAATTATCCGCAAACCCGGCGGAGAGCCAATAAGTTTCTCGCTCAACCCTGGTTTTGCTACCCCATGAAACCGGGGCGAACTCGCTTCTGGACGTCGGTCTCTAGCACGCCGAAGGTCTGCTCGTGCCGCTGAATCGTCAACTGCAATGCGTGCAACATTCGCTTGGCCGTGAAGAAATTCGTGATGATCCGCTGTGTTATCACGATCGGCTGCGTGGGAACGCCAAAGGGCTGAGGATTGAGACCAAAGTCGATGATCAACTCCTCCGGCGTGCCCGTTACGCGGCAGAAATTGGCGTATAGGGCCAATGCCTTCGTATCGTCAATCTCGACCTGGACACGTTGCTGGGCTTGGGCGGCAGCCTGGGGGTTTTCTGGTTGGGCATCAAGTTCGTTGGACACGGCAAACTCCTTGTTCTGCAAAACTAGTTAACGAAAAACAGTTTCAAATGGTTCCACAAATCTACCTTAATTTGCGCTCCCAAGGGAGACAGCCGCTTCGCGGATATTGCTTTTTCTGCCGCTAGGTCGGCAGAACTTGCCCATTGAAACGAAAAGAACGACATTTCTTGCCAAACAGCGGAAACAGTCCAAAGAACCGCCGCGAGTCTGTCGATTATTTCGACTGCGTCGTTTAGGCTGACTTTAACGACAAGCAAGGCTACCAAGAGACTTAGCAAGTTTTGCTCGTCACGCAAACTTGCCATATTACCCCAAACCTGCACCCCACAGGTTCACCGGTCATGTTCAGCAACCCTAAAATGCTATTTCAAAAACCGGCCAAGCAGCCTGGAAGGTGCGACA